>UMLM01035546.1_pt1 | contig 98005 bp, 102 predicted proteins | sample 1966571 | NCBI WGS metagenome assembly UMLM01 (sample SAMEA4836203, study PRJEB28245) | human gut metagenome | biome: gut microbiome; material: fecal sample | place: Denmark | collected 2008 | reverse complement strand
TTACTGGGCTTTTTGTTTGCTGTATCTTCCATGCAAGAGGAAAAAACTACTCGTCCTCATCATCAAAATAGTTATTTCTCAATACTTCTCGTAACAGTTTCATATCCTCTTTTGAGTTCGGGTTTATCCTTTTAAAAGAATAGTAGCTTCCAATTTCTGCAGCATCTAAAAATCCACACAGTACGGCTCCCTTTTCTGCTTTTATAATGAGTTCCCGATCACCATTATCATTTCCTATGCTTATGTATCCGGGCGCATATTCTGCAAATTCATTACATTCATAACTTTCAACAATACTTTGTGTATCGTATAATACGCACAAATTCATAACCATCCCATTTGCATAACGTAAAAATTTTTTGTAGACTTTTGGCAGTTCCCCATTGATACGCTTCTCCGCAAAATCGATTTCTTCTTTAGTTACAGGATTATTTTTTTCTATATATTCCAAATTCTTTAGATTCATAAAAATACCCCATGCTTAATCTTTCATTTTCTTTTGTAATTTGTCTAAAAACCACAAACGCTTTATAATGTATACAGTTCTTTACTCATCTTTTTATACGATGTTTTCTCACAGAAAGATTTTCGTCTTCGGTTAATCATATCAATAACCATTTGTTGAGCAGATTCCTTTGAAGATAACTGACATTGAATGTTTTCAATACAGTAATTATAAAATTGTTCATGCCATTCAATATAATAATCCCCAGAATAAAAACTGTCCTTTAATCTTTGCAGATAATGTTCAAATACTTCCTTTCCTTCTTCAAAATCCCCTTTCATGAAACAGAGCATTGCCAGATGATATAACTCCCAGAATCGTCTATGTTCTGGCAGTTTCTCAACTTGCTCCTGCAAACAGGATTTTGCATATTCCATATCTGAAAATTTTCGATATTCGTCTATTTCCTTCAAAGCACTTTTTGCCAGTTTTTCTATGACAATCTGAAACGCCTCATCATCGTTTTTATATTCCACATAACCAACACCGGTACTAACATCACATCCATAGTTATATGATAGCATTTTGTTTAGGCTTTCTGTAGATTCCCATAAAAATGAGACTCCGGCATTCAAACTTGCCCCTTTAGAATAACCATTTGTTGCAAATTCAACGATAATGAAATAGTACCCATTATCATCTACCCAACTTCTTGAACTTCCTATTTGAAACAAATTTTCTGGCTCTAAAAATTCCTTAACAGTTGTTTTGATTATTTTATTATGTGGCAACATATAATGCCAGCTCCTTTACAATTCTACATTTTTATTTACCGATTTCTGCGGAATACAATTTAATTTTTTCACCATGAACTCAAATATTTCAGCCTCATATCCTGACGAATATAGCATTTGAAAATTATTGCACTGATGGATAATAATATACTTTTGTGTGTTTTCGAAAAAGTCAACCTTGAAATCTGCAGTCAATATTCCATTAAACGCAAGGCGTTTTACACCTTTTACTTTAATAAAATATTCACCACTTTTTTCATAAAAATCATAATCCAACGTATCATTTACATCATGTACTTTCAATTTTCGAACTATTTCATCTCGCGACAGTTCCGTCCGAAATATCAAATCCTGTCCCACATTTTTATATGTTCCATTAGAATATTTCACATATCTTTTCCAACGCATGACAATAATCAGTACGGAACAGACTGCCAATATACAAAAAAATATATAAAATACTGGAATCCTGTTCATCATGTTCCCTCTCTCTGTTTTACTAATTTTTCGCCATCTCTTTCCAATAGTTCTTCAACATTTCCAGTATTCTTTTGGCATCATCAATTTCCGTTTTCTGATTATATTCTCCCATTTCACTGAAAGTTCCGGATTCACTTACAATCCCCAATAACCATTTCCCCAATAGATTCTTTTTATACTTGAAAACCAAACAATTTATACCGTCCTCATCTGCAAATGCATTTGTATATTCTATCTTCGTCGGTTTCTTTCCCAATTCACTTGGATCAGATAACCAATCTTCCAATTCTTCCATTGCATTTTTAATTGTTTTGTTCATAACCATACCTGCCTTGTCCCCCTTTTTCTGTTCTGGCCTTCTAATCTGGTTTTTGCATAGATCACATAAACGCTTCGGTTTTTTTAAGCTCCAAAAACTCTTTACCTGCCGCTGCTTGTTACTTTCATTTTACCATACTGCCTGCCTTTTTCCATCTATATTTTTGGCAAATATGGTGCATTGATTACTCTGATAAATATTCCTGGCTTTTGACATAAGTTGATATAATTATGTGTTTTTAGAAACAAAAAAGAGTACCCACATCTTTGTGAGTACCCTCTCAATATAGCTTCTGCTTATTTACTTTGTGTTTTGATCACTGAATGTTCAGTTCACCTATCAGTTTTCTCCCATCTTCTGTCCGCTGCATTTTTACGGCATGATGATGAAACTGCACGATTTCTCCAACATCCACACTGATTCTATGATTCTCCCATTCGCTCTCCGGCTTTGGTGGCAACGGTTTTCCAAGAAGTGGTACAATGATTTTCGGATCTTCGCTTTGCTCCGAATGCCAAAATCCCGTAGTTTCATAGGTTGTATATACCTCAACCTCATCAATATGTATCCCAAGCACCCGTTCCAATGCGCAGACGTTAAAATAGCTGGCACGCGTTTTTTGCTTTATCTCATGCCACTTTTTATCATCAACTTTACTTTTCATTTCGATCAGATGCAAGATCCATTTTCCATCTTTTTTCTGGAGCAACACATGATCTACACTTCTTTGTAATTTCAGGGGACTTTCACGTTTAAGGAAATTACACTTCCCTTTGTGATCATAATCTTCACAGCATAAGTTATCTCCCTGAATGGTCACCTGCAGCTCGCTTCTGCCAGATTCGCTCTTTTCCTCCAAGCAGTAAGAATCATTTTCCGGAAGGAAAAAATCTTCTTCCAAAAACTTCTCAATTCCATATGCAATCCGTTCTTCTACCATTTATCAGTCCTCCTGAAATGCATACACTTCCTCTACAATCTTTTCGAGGGCATTATTGAATGTAGGCACAACGAATCCGTACTTTGTTGCTTCCAGCGCTTCTAAGTGTGTTTTTCCATTATTGTCTGGAACAAACTGATACATCTGAACATCTTCTCTGGAAAGCAGATCTTCTTTCCGGTATCCATATTCTTTCTGCAGTTCACTACTCCGCACATGGTTTTTCAATTTCATCATGTTATTGATATGCTGTAAAATCGTATCACTGTGCGTAGTGATCCATACCGGAATCCCAAGATTCATCATATTAATAAGCAATCGTGCCATTTTCTGCTGCAATTCTGGATGCAGATGTGCTTCCGGTTCTTCAATGATCATCGCATTAAAATTGATCCCGGATTTCAGCACCAACAGCAGCGGAGAAATCTCCGAAACAATGGAAGATGCCACATACAGTGGAAGCTCTTTCTCACTGCCCTCCGGTTGATATTTGATCACTGGCATCATATCTTTCTTTACGGACAGATTTCCCTTTGTCATCTGCTTTTCAATATATTCGATGATCTTTGCATACTTTTTGCTGTCTTTTTTATTGATTTCAAACTTTGTTATCAACTGCAAAAAATCTACATACGGAAGTGTCAGGGTACTTGTGTTATCCTGCAATTCCGGTGAAAAACTAATCTGCAGTGAATTTTCAATCAACTGGGCATACGTGAGCATAAATCCGGTTCTTGATGCCGGTAAGTAAATTGGTTCACCATTCCGTCTGCCCTTTACGACCGGCGTATACCATGGTGCTGCAATTCCTTCCATTAATAAATTCCAGCAGATATAAGCATTCATACGGAGTAATTCTTCCCGGTTTGCCGCTTCCACTTCTGGGAATTTAATATATCCGCCTGTGACAGAATATCTGGATGCAGACGCATCCCAAACCATCTTGATCGGATGATTCCTCTCATAATGTGTGATCTTTAGTTTTTCAATCTCAACCTCATAGTTAAAAATTTTTTTTACCAGAGCTTTTTTCTGTGTACTCAGTAATTCATTAAACCAGGTTATATACAGGTCTATCGCATCATCCGTCAGTGCAGTTTCTGTGTTAAGATGTTCTTTTAACCAGCTTTCGCACTGCTTGTATGCCTTTGCTTCAGAGGGCTTCTTTGGGAAAATATCTTTACCTAACGTCAATATTCCCCATAAAATACTCATCAAATAACTTTTTCCGCTATTGTTATCACCCACAAAACACATTAACGGTGCGATCGTAACATCTGCACTTTTTATTTTTGCAAAATTTTCAACGTGGAGTGTCCATTTTTTATCCATTCCCGTCTCCTCTCCCATCAGGTTGCTTTTTTGCTCTAGGATAACCCCTGTTTTCTGCCTGACATCTTTATCATTTAATACTACCATATGCCATCCCTTTTTTCAAATTATTCGCACATCATCATAGGGAAACTGCCGCTTCCACGAACAAACATTCATGGAGCGGCAGCTTCATTTTTCCCTATATGACAGTTTTTAGTTTTTTTTCATTATGCGCTACTTTCCGCATCCGGTTCCCATCCATAAGCCGGAATCCTAGATAGGAGTTTCTACGCTCCATACGGTTGCCAGATGCATACCATAGCGTTTCTTCGTTTCCAACGATCACCAGCTTTTTCCTGGCGCGCGTCATAGCAGTATACAGAAGGTTCTTCTGCCGCATGCGACCAAAGATCTTGGTGAATGGCAGGATCACGCAATCGTATTCGCTGCCCTGAGCTTTATGCACTGTCAATGCATACGCTAACTCCAGCATGGAAAATTCTTCTGACGTGTAAGTACGTTCCACGCCCGTCTCATACAAGATCGTCAGTTTCCGTTCCGTCTGGTTGATCTCTGTAATGTAACCAACATCTCCGTTGCTTACATCCTCTTCATTTTCCAGATGCATCACTTTATCCCCCTTGCGGAAACACCGGCTTCCAACCAGCAGTTCAACCGTTCCTGCCGTTTTCGGGTTCATAAGTTCCTGCAGCACCCGGTTTAGCTGGATACACCCAAGCTTTGTTTTACTTCGAAACGGTGTGAGCACCTGCATGGCTTTTGAGGAAATCCCCTGTTTTTGCAGAGCGCGGATCACCTGGAGCAGACCGTCCAGTGTATCCTCTTCCTGCCAGGTCTGGCAGAGCATACAGTCTGTGTTCCATAAAAACCTGCCCCGTCCGCGGTTGACACAGCTTGCATTGGTAAGGATCGCACTCCCCTGTTTCTGCCGGAAGGTTTTTGTTAGATAAGTAACCGGAAACACCTGGCTTCCGATCAGGTCAGCAAACACATTTCCTGCCTGTACACTGGGAAGCTGGTCACAATCTCCGATCAACACCAGCCGCGTCCCCTTATCCAATGCTTTCAGCAATGCATACAGTAACTGCATGCTCACCATGGAACACTCATCAACGATCACTAGGTCTGTACTTAGTTTTAATTCCTCTTCTTCCTCACGTTCCTGCTCCTCCTGACGGATCTCAAGCAGGTGATGCATCGTGACTGCAACTTTTCCGGTGCTCTCCGCCATTTTTCGGGCAGCACGCCCGGTAGGGGCACACAAGGTGAGTTTTCCTTCCGGATGCAGCATTTCTTCTGCACAGATCAGTACTTGTAAGAGACATGTCTTTCCAGTTCCCGGTCCACCAGTAATGATGCTCACTGTTTCTGTCAGCGCATATGAAACGGCGTTTCTCTGCTCCTTTGAGAGTGCCAATTTTTGCCGTTTTTCTGCTTCCACTAATGCTGCATCGATCTTATCTTTCGTTAATTTCTGCTTTTGTCCGTCCCATAAAAGTCTCAGCAGTTTTTCTGCTGACTCATTTTCTGCAAGGTACATCGGTTTCCGGTAAAGCACACCGCAGTCATAGATCAGTGTCTGGTTTTTTACCAGATACACAAGTCCTGCTTGCAGGTATGGGAAAAACACTGACTGGTCACACCCCGGTATCCGCAGGATATTCACTGCCTTTTCAAACAAGTCTTCCTTCTGCATAAATACATGTCCGTTTTGTTCATTCTGTTGCATGACAGCGGACAGAGCAAAACAGATCCGGTCACCATGGATCGGATCAAATCCTTCTCTTTGTTTTTGCACTGCATCAATCATGGCAAAGGTGATCCCTTCACACATGCAGAGCAGATATGGACGGCTTTGTAACACCGAAAGCGCATCCGGTATCCCGGAAAATTTTTGATAGACTTCTTGTGTTTTTCCACTTGGAATCCGATAGTCTGCCAAAAACTGCACATATTCATGTAACTCCTGGCATTTTTTAAAAGACGCAACGATCTTTTCCGCTTTCGTCTCCGAGATTCCCTGTACCGCAGCTAACCGGATGGGATCACGCATGGCTTGGAATGTTTCTGCCCCAAATGTATCCACGATGCGGTCTGCCGTTGCACTTCCTATTTCAGCAATCCCACTGCTCACCAGATACCGTTTCATGCCTTCCGGTGTCGTTGGTAATACTTCTTCGCAAAATGTAACCTGAAACTGCTTTCCATATTTCTTATGTTGGGAAAAATTCCCATGCAGGACACATTCCCCTTCCGTACACAGCAGGGAGCCAACGGCCGTCAGTTCTTCCCCTGCTTCCGTCTCATAGATCACCACCTGGTAATCATCAAACTCACAGCGCACCTGTACGGGCACTGCCCGGATAGCCAGCTCCTGCATGACTCATTCCTCCTCGCCGCATACTGCAGTAATCGTCAATCCCTTTTTTGTTTCCAAGCCACAGACCGCTGACCGGATCTCTGTCCCAGTGATATGATCTGCCGATCAGACCTGCCTTGGTGATCACTTTTTGCAGGGAATCCTGTGCTTCCTGGATCATCTGCCTTTTTCGTTCCTTATATCTGCAACTTCCATCCGGGCAGTAGGCTTCACGCCCGCCTGACTGTATGCAGGCAGCGCACTTCTTGGCTTCATAGTCCCGCATGCAGGCTACCGGCATATACTTGTCCATGTCGTAGGCTTCATAGGCAATCTTATGATGATGCTGCTTTAGAAGCTCCTTCAATCCGCCAAGGACATTCACCCCCGGCACTCCGATCACACTGACACCGATATCCGAAAGCAGACAGTACGTTACATATGCTTTTAAAATACCCTCTGTGATGATGACAGACTCTGCATCCGGATCGCCATAAAAGCAGACCGGGGCTCCGGACGAAATTCCTGCCCTTTTGCCGGAACTGGATAACCAGATATACTTCTGCTTTTTCGGGTTACGCAGCCGGATCTGCATCCCGACCAAATATCCATCCTGCAGCACCGGACAAAAGTAGCCTTCTGCCCATACATTTAACTGCCAGTTACCTGCTGCATTTTTATAAAAACCTGGTACGTTTTCCAGCATACAACCTTCCCTCTTTAAAATCCGGCAGATGCCCACCGGATCAGATGGCACAGACCGAAACAATCCCGCCTCTATCTCTGCATCAGTAAGCATCCGGCGTTGCAGGTCCAATCGGTCTATCGTCTGCAACGTCAGATGACGTAACAAGCTCCGGTAGGTATGGTCTAACACGTTCACCGGAGCTTTGGTCTTTTCTGTTTTTCTGTCTGTTTCTTCCACCCGTTTTTTTGGGGTGTGATCCCTGTGCCCTTTTTCAAGCGCATCCCTCAGATCTGCATATGCACGTTTATAACGATCGGCTCCGACATATCCGGCTTTCTGATCCAGATACAAATCCAGCATATTTCCATGCCTGCCGCATGAGAAACACTGGAATACATTTTTTTCCTTTCCATCCTTTCTGATACATATTGTATTTTTTCCTCGCCGGTCGCCACAATACGGACAGCAGATGGAAATGGAATCCCCACCTGTATCCTGTAATTTTTCAATTCCAAGGTAGTCTGCAACCTCGCTGATATTAAAACTCATGAAATCATATCCTTTCTGCATCTTAGTGAATGTGATACCCGATACCACGTTGTGTCAAAAACTGGCAGACTTCTTCCTGGTGTACCCTGTGCACCGTAAACGTACACAGTTCTGCCGCCTGTGTCTGCAAAATGGGTTGCTGCACTGACCGTTGGATCGGTGCATTTCCCCGCTGTACCGGTTGCTGCCGTTGCATCCCCTGCCGGATACCATATGCCGGTCGCGACATTCCCTGTCCGGATGTGGCGGCTGCCCACCTTCCTGACATTGTGCTTCCACCTGTCGGAATACCAGTCTGGTAACTCATCCCGGCTCTTTGTACCGGCATGGCCTGTGTCTGCCTTTGCATCTGCTTCTGCATACGAAGATAGTTCTGTTTCTCCAGCTCCTGTTGCTTTTGCTGCATCTGCTTCTGTGCCGCTTCCTGTTCTTCTTTCCGTACAGCCGCTTCCCGCTCTCTGGCATAAGATTCTGCCTGTTGCATTACCTGCCGGGTTTGTGCTTCCACGCGTGCCTGTGCTTTTGCTGCTTCTTCTGCAGCAATGCGTATCCGCTCCCGCTCAAGTGCTTCCGCTTCTGCCTTTTTCTTGGTTATAAAGGTTATCGCATCCTGCAAGTTTAAGTCCACTTCATACAGCTTTCGTGCTGCTTCAAAATCATCTTCACCCGCAAGCTGCCCTAAGAGCATTATGTTTTTCTGGTAAGACTGGATTGCTTCTGTGATTGCCATCTTCCAAGTTTTTTTGCTGCAACTTTTATTCAGCCATTTCTCGTCATAGATCTGTGTCCACAGATCATAGGTAATCCCTGCTTCTGCCACTGCCTCCCGGTAATATTTTGTGATCTCTGCCTCTCGCTCCTGCTTTTCGATACGCGCATATTCCTTGATTTTCCCATCCAGCGTATCGCAGGACTCCTTGATCATTGCCAGCAGCTCATCTGCCGCCATCTCAAATGCAGTATATGGTTCCAGGAACTGTTCCTTGACCACCCGTTTTCTCTCTTTGAGGGCATCACTCAGTTTGTTTAACGTAGCTCGCCCCTCTTTCATCTGTTTTATTGCGTCATCACCAGTATAATTGCTCAGATTATACTTCTGCAGTTTTTGAGCAAGCCATTGTTTCGTCTCTTCGAAATTGGTCTGGATTGCACCGGGGGTGATCTTCGCTACAATTTGTAACTGTTCCATTTTTTCTGTCCTCTCTTTCTTATTTTTTATAGATTTTCTACCTGCACCGTTTTCATCACATAATACAGTTTTGCATCTCCTTTGGAGATACGGATTCCGTCTCTATGTTCCGCGATCGCCGCACCGGAAAAATATATTTCCGACACCGTCCGAATCAGATGGAACCGGAATCTTGCTTCCGCTTCATCTGCCGTTGCCAGGATCACCCTGCTCCCATAGGATTCCGGTTTACTCCAAACCGTATAGATCATGTAATACTCTATGGTTTCCTCTTCCAGATCTTCCTCATAGGCCTTCGACCAGGTTTCCCACAAAAACAGATACAGGATCGCCGCGATAACAAATGCCACGATCCCTGCCATGAATACACACAGTGAGACATCCATTCCTTTTAGAATATCAACCATCTTCTTTTCCCCTTTCCATTGAAAATTGTAAAAACGGCTCCATCGGTATCTCAAACAGTTCACAGATCAGTTCGGCTTTTCCCTGCCGGTATTTTCCATATCCATGCTGTTTTCCGGTTACGTTGGTTCCGATTTCATACACTTCTGCTGCATATTTTTTATGTTTCTGCCAGAAGCTTTCCATTTTTAACACATCCGTTTCCATTGTTTAGCCAGCACTCCCTCCTGCTTCGACAGATGCCACTGCAATTTCAGGAACATCCGTTCCCGCTCAATGCCACTGTGGATCTGCTTTCATACAGCCTTCCGATCCCCCTGCTTCGCATAAAACTTCTGACAGGATGACTGCTGACACCGGGCATTACATGCCAACGCTTCATTCACAATCTCCAAAAGATTCAGACAGCGTGAAAAACAGGCATCTTCTCCCGGACGGATCACAAAAAATCCATTAACCCGTATCGAAAGTTTATATCCCTGTCCCAGTAAAAACTGCAGCAATACAGACCATTCATTTTCAAAAAAGCCCAGGCTTGGCTCCAGCATCTGTGCATGTGTTTGTAATGCTTTCATGTTCTAATCCTTCCTCTGCCTTCTGCACGTTATATTCTCCGACCAGACGGTCGATGGTCTCTCTCCATAAAAAAAATTCCAGTTCGATCCGTCCAAAATGTTCCTTCCGGTAGATCATCTGGCAGATTTTCTCCTCTTCCTGTGTGGTCAGGCTTAAAAATTGCCTCATAAACCACTGATATTTCTGCTCATCTTTCAACTTAGGCAGGTGATATTCGGAAAGCATCCGTTTTTGTATGACCTTAATCCGCTGCCGGATCTGCTGCCATAACTGTGCATATGCTCTGGCGTACCTTTGATCCCATTCAAGATTTGGAACAAGCTCCCGGTTTTTGTTCAGGATATAAATCTCATCCTGCAATTTCTGGAAACGCTGCCGCAGATCCATACTCTTGACACAGTCCTGAAAAACCGCATAATCCATGACATACCCTCCTTTCTCTATGTTAGTTTCATTTATCAAATAAACAGGATTGCTCCCGATTGTAATTGGATTCCGAGCGCAGACAACGCTCCACATGATAAGAAATAGTTCTCGCTATTTTTTAGACGTTCTGTATATACAGAATAGATGACCTCTATTAATAGAAATACGTCAGTTCTTCTTTTTCGGAAACTTAAAACATCCCCTGGCAAAATGCCGGAGGATGTTTCATTCCGTTAGATGATATGTTTTTTTCTCAAAAGCTCTTTGATTGCGATGATTCGCTTGCAGATATACTGCTTGGATACTCCTACGCTTTCCGCGATCTCCGAGCGTGTCATGTCATTGTCAGCATACTCAAAAACATAATCGATGATCTGCCGGTCGGTCTCATTCTGAAGCACCTCAATGACCATATTTTCAAATTCACGATTCATCACTTCCTGACACACTTCGGATTCCAGATCATAATCGTATTTTAACTGTTCTGTCCACTTTTCATCGTCATTTCGTGGATGATCCAGAGATTTGATTCTTGCTCTTTGCAATGCTTCCAGCAGATTTCTGGTTACATTTTCGCTTTCCCCGATTATTTCCGCAAGTTCCGCGATCGTAGGTCGCCTTCCATGAAGCAGCTCATAGTCCATGCAGGCACTCTGCAACTGTTGGGTTTTTTTCACGATCCTGGAAGATCGTTTGATCGTTCCATCTTCCGATAGATATCTGGAAACATATTTTCTCACCCAGATGGTTAAGTAAGTCGTAAAACTCGCATTTTTTGTGATATCGAATCGCATGATTGCCTCATACAATCCAAGCATTCCTTCCTGCACGCAATCTTCAATTTCCCCTTCCATATAATCCTTGAAATTGTAATAATGCGAAACAATGTAGAATACATACTTCATATAAGCCAGGTATAAAATATTTCTGGCATCTACATTTCCCGCCTGGGCTTCCGAAACCAAAAGATAGGTATCTTCTTTCGGACTAATATCCGGCACCTGCAATGCCCATAGTGCATAGTCACGTATTTCTCTCTTATGTTGAAAAATAGAGTTCACTTTTTTATTCCCTGCCATTTTTCTCCCTTCCTTCCTTGCGAAACGAATAGAGTTATGATTCTTTTGTTACGAAATCTCTGCTAAAAAATCTGTCTCCATCTTTCGTCTGTCATTCTCATACTGTCGTGTAAAGATCCGCTCTTCCCGGAAAAATTCTGCATGCATTTGTTTTGTAAGTTTGGAAATCTCGCCTAAAAAGTTTTCTGTATAATATTTGCTTTTCACTTCTGGCAGATGATAATCCCATAAGATATGGCTCAATAGTGCTAACGGGATTCCCGTAATATGTGAGACCAGATCCATACTGAAATTCCGGTCAACATATAATTCCGCGATTTCCCGAATAGACCATTTTTCTTTTAATCGGTACATTACTTTTCTATACGGATTCGCCATTTTTACTCCTTTTCATACTAAATCATAAAATCATTTCTAGTCATTTGAGATTATGATAACCATACCAGGCAAACATCACCGGTAACTTCAGTTTGTCTGCTGCACGCCGCATACTTACTGTAATATAGCTGGTAGTTATGCCAAGTTTTTTCGCTGTTTCTGCTTTTGAAATCCCTCGCACCTCATTACAGATTGCAAGGATTCCATACTGTATCGTTTTTGGAGCATCCATATATACCTTCATCATCTCCTTTTCTACTTCCAGATAGTCCACCGCAAACTCCGCTGCACGTAATTCACTTTCTACATCCTGTCTACATGACAACTGTTCCTCTAATTTATTGCTTCCATATTCCTGGTATATATTCCGGTTTTTCCGAAAAATACTCATCAAACGATGCCTGATTCTGCTATAAGCGTAATTATGGAGACTTGTGTCTTGTCAATAGATTACTTCGTTATTTACAAGAAATTAATTTTTCTGGATTGTAACAATATGGTATCTTTCGTTCATTTTTATCGGATCAGATTTCTCTGATTCCTTAGTGCTATATATACGTCACTTTGTATTTTGCGTCAACTTAACTACAAGATGTAGATACATTCACATTTCACACCTGTATTCTTTTAATCAAGATACATCATATATAACAATTTATGGCAACAAAAAAAGAAGATGGCAAACACATCGGTTCCATCTTCTTTATATACTATCTATTATTAATCATACATATCATCGATAAAAAGATCTTTATTTTTCATACTAATATGCTTTGTGATACAAGCATTCATTTCATTCCTTAATTGTTCTATTGTTCTATGTGTATAGAATTTTTCTGTAACATCATCTATTTCATGTCCCACAATCAATTTCAGAATGTACTGATCCATTTTATTAGACTTTCCAATCGTAATAAATGTATGACGACATTCGTGCGGGGTATGTGTCATTTTATTTCTTTCCATTACTTTATTAAATCTACCCCTATATTTATCATAGGTCATTTCCATTCCAGTTTGACTTGTTTCATCATTGAACAAATATTCAGAATGAAGTTTCATTGCTTCATCATACCTTTTTCTAATAAGTGGTTCTATTAGCGGATGTATAGGAACAATTCTATTTCTTCCTGCATCTGATTTTAAACCACCAGACATAATTCCTTTTTCAAGATCAATATCTGCTACTTGTAATATTGCTAATTCTTGCGGTCTCCACCCTGAATATATCTGAATCAATACCATATCCGTAAATCCAAATTCAATATTATCCCATAAAATATCAATCTCTTCATTTGAAAACGGTATTCTAAGTCTTTTATTCTTTTCTTTTTCCTCTAGTATTTCAGCATCAATCTTATAATTTCTCGCATAGTTTGTAAAAACCACCTCATGCGCCATTGCATAATCAAACATCAGATTGAACATAGATTTCATTCTGGCTTTCGTTCCGGCTGAAGCCATTCTCTTCTTTCCTTTATCTTTTCCCTTATCTTGAATAATATATCCATCATCCATACAACCAGACAAATGATATACCCGAATATCCTTCATTCTCATATTATACAAAGAAGAACAATACTTATATGCGGCTTTTACGGTTCTAATAGCAGCTGGAGTGATTTTTTTAAAATATTCTTCCGTCCATTTTTCGTAACATTCAGCAAACGTAATCTTGTCAGCATCTAAATCATACGGGTTCTCATTATATGCAGCAAGCGCCTGTAATGCTTTTTGTTTTGTTTCATAATATCCAAGCGTCTTATACTTTTGAATTTGTTTATCTTCCACCAGATCATAAACAAATCCGTCTGTAATTCTAGCCCTCCATGGTTTTCGCCTTTTTCCTTTCAATTTGTGTACACTGCCGTATCCATTAGGTAATTTCATCGTAATCCATCCTTCCGCTTTTCAAATGGAAACTACTGTCCATTTGTGTATTATTTGTGTATTACGCATTGTGTATTACCTGTGTATTACGTGTGTATTATATACAAAAATTGAGGGCTTGTCAAAACGAACCAAGCCCTCAAAAAGTCAGTATTTATGCGGTTTTCTTAGAACTTACCAGCCTTAGCAGCTTCCTCTACGGAAACGGCAACTGCAACGGTAGCTCCTACCATTGGGTTATTACCCATACCAATTAATCCCATCATTTCTACATGAGCCGGTACAGAAGAAGAACCTGCAAACTGTGCATCAGAATGCATACGTCCCATTGTATCTGTCATACCATAGGAAGCAGGACCTGCACCCATGTTGTCCGGGTGAAGTGTACGGCCTGTACCACCGCCGGAAGCTACTGAGAAGTATTTTTTACCCTGCTCGATACACTCTTTTTTGTATGTACCTGCTACCGGATGCTGGAAACGTGTCGGGTTGGTGGAGTTACCTGTGATAGATACACCAACGTTCTCATGATGCATGATTGCAACACCTTCCTGAACATCATCAGCACCGTAACATTTTACGGAAGCACGAAGTCCTTTGGAGTATGCTTTCTCATATACAACATTTAGTTTTGCTTCTTTGTAGTCATATTTTGTCTCTACAAATGTGAATCCGTTGATACGGGAAATAATCTGAGCTGCATCTTTTCCAAGACCGTTCAGGATAACACGTAACGGTTTCTGACGTACTTTGTTTGCTTTCTCAGCGATACCAATCGCACCTTCTGCCGCTGCGAAAGATTCATGACCAGCTAAGAAACAGAAGCACTCTGTCTCCTCTTCCAGAAGCATTTTACCAAGGTTACCATGTCCAAGACCTACTTTACGATGATCTGCTACAGAACCCGGGATACAGAAAGCCTGAAGACCTTCTCCGATTGCTGCAGCTGCCTCAGAAGCTTTGCGGCATCCTTTTTTGATTGCAATCGCTGCACCTACTGTATAAGCCCAGCATGCATTTTCAAAACAGATTGGCTGGATTTTCTTTACCTGATCGTATACATCCAGACCAGCATCTTTTGTAATTTTCTCTGCTTCTTCGATAGAAGCAATTCCATAACTATTTAAAACAGAATTGATCTGGTCAATTCTTCTTTCATATGATTCAAATAAAGCCATTGTCCATTACTCCTTTCTCGGATCGATGATTTTTGCTGCATCAGCTACGCGGCCGTACTGACCTTTTGCTTTCTCCCATGCAGTATTCGGATCATCGCCATTTTTGATAAAGTCAGTCATTTTGCCAAGGCTTACGAACTGATATCCGATTACCTCATTATCCTCATCCAGAGCAATGCCTGTTACATAGCCTTCTGCCATTTCCAGATAACGAACACCTTTTTCTTTTGTTGCATACATTGTACCAACCTGAGAACGAAGTCCTTTACCAAGATCCTCAAGACCTGCACCGATAGCAAGACCATCATCAGAAAAAGCACTCTGAGTTCTACCATATACAATCTGTAAGAACAGCTCTCTCATTGCTGTATTGATCGCATCACAGACAAGGTCTGTATTTAATGCCTCTAAAATTGTTTTTCCCTGTAAAATCTCTGCTGCCATCGCTGCGGAATGAGTCATACCGGAACATCCGATTGTCTCGATCAAAGCCTCCTCGATGATACCGTCTTTTACATTCAGAGTCAGCTTACATGCACCCTGCTGTGGAGCACACCAGCCTACACCGTGTGTAAAACCGGAAATATCTTCAATTTTTTTGGAGTGAACCCATTTTCCCTCTTCCGGGATTGGAGCAGGTTCATGTTTTGCGCCTTTTGCAACCGGGCACATCAATTCTACTTCTTTGGAATAAATCATTGTAAAACTCCTTTCTATGTATGAATGTTTTTTGAAAGAGATCCCATACCTTATACCTATCCTCTATTGCTTTTCGCAGAAAACATGATTTATTTTCTATCGTATTTCAACTGTGGTTTTATGCACAGGATTACTTTGTTATTTTTTTAACATCCTAATGTATTTTGACACATTTTTCTTCATTCGTAAAGTCTTTTCCGACATTTTTTTTACAAAATTTCTCATGTATCAAAAATAGCACAAATGAGTCATGACTAATTACTGTTTTTCTACAATTTCGTTACGATTTTTATAAATAGAATGTGCCGGTACAACGCCACGAACTGCGGATAACGGATATACATTGCTCTCCGGACAAATCACAGTACCCGGGTTTAACACGGAATTGCATCCTACTTCGACGTTATTGCCAAGCATCGCACCGAATTTCTTTCTGCCGGTAGCAATTTCTTCTTTGCCATCACGCACTACGACCAATGTTTTGTCAGACTTGACATTTGAAGTAATGGAACCTGCGCCCATGTGCGCTTTATATCCAAGAATCGAATCGCCCACATAGTTGTAATGCGGAACCTGTACTTTGTTAAATAGAATGACATTTTTTAACTCTGTAGAATTTCCTACCACTGCACCTTTTCCAACAATAGCTGAGCCGCGGATAAATGCACAATGACGAACTTCTGCTTCCTCGTCAATGATCAGAGGGCTTCCAAGGAATGCCGTCGGTGCAACTTTTGCACTTTTGGCTACCCACACATCTTCACCACGTTTCTCATATTTCTCCGGATCCAGAGTGGCACCCAATTTTTTGATATAATCGGAAAGTCCGTCCAAAAGTTCCCACGGATACTCTGCGGTCTCCATATATTTTTTTGCAATCGTCTCATTTAAATCGTACATATTTGTAATCTTACACTGTTCCATTTTATGCTTTAATTCCTTTCATACTATGTTTTTCATCAATCTTATTGTGCCACGTTTTCTACTCTTTTTCCAGTCTTTTTTTCCTGAATTATCCGTGTTGGTAAAAATAGCTTTTTGCAACCCTGCCAATACAAATAGAACCCTGACCTGTGCAACATATCTGTCACATAAGTCAGAGTTCTCTTTTACTATTTAAAGTCGAACGCACGTGAGACTTGGTGCGTGATTCTGGTCAGCGTAAACTGACATATTCATCTCAGGATCACTGCACCTCTACACTGTCTATTTTTTTATGAATCGATCTTTGCCTTTATTATAAATCCAAGTTGATCATATATCAGTTGTGGATAATCGTGATACACCTACACCTGTAATGATCTTTTTACTCACAAAGCATTCTTAGCGCGATTTTTTATAGAATGGCGCCACCCGTTCAAAGGAATCCTTTATGATATACTGGTTTCGAAGTCCCAGTACACCACTTGTACGACTCTGAATAAAGTGTGTCAGTTTTGTCATATATTCCTCTGGGGTGATCGTACCTTCCGCCACATAATTCAGCCCTTTTTCCCAGCTTGCCGTCAGTTCGGGATTCAGTAATGACTTGATAGACGCCGATACGGTATCATAAATCAGCTCTCCCTGTAAGGTCGGTGTAATGATCTGTGTCTTTTTATTCAGACTGAGGTATTTGTTATTCACCAGTTTCTTCAAAATCTCCGCACGGGTCGCACTTGTGCCGATACCGGAACCTTTAATCTGAGCGCGCAACTCCTCATCTTCAATCAGCTGTCCTGCATTTTCCATTGCGAGGATCATGGAACCGGAATTGTAACGTTTTGGCGGAGAAGTCTCTCCCTCCTTGATGGCATAACTCTTTACCGGAAGTGTCATACCTTTTTTGATTTTTGCGATCTGTTCCAGTAAATGTGCATCGCCGCTCTTTTCATTGGAATCTGCATCATTTTGACTGGTTGTATCTTCTGTCTTTTTCTTCCGGAAGGAATATTCCATCACCTTCAGATACCCAGGATCTGCTAAAACCTTAAAGGAAGCAAAAAAACGTTCTGTCTCCATCCCCATTGTCAGACTCACTTTTTTATAAATAGCCGGTTCGTAAAAAACAGCCAGAAAACGACGTACAATCGTCTCATATACTTTCAGTGAAACCGGATTTAAACCTCGCATAGCTCCAAGTCCCTGACCGGTCGGAATAATTGCATAATGGTCTGTGATCATTTTATCGTTGACATAACGTGTCTTCGCAATCTGTTTGTAGCTTTCTTTCTCAAGAATTTCTTCTGCAAATGGGCGCACCATATTGATCCCTTTTAATCCGGAAATATTCTTTGAAATCTCCTTCGCCACAGCACTGGAAAGTACACGGGCATCGGTACGCGGATAGGTTACCATCTTTTTCTCATACAGTTCCTGCACTACACGTAAAGTTTCATCCGGGCTGATTTTAAACAGTTTTGAACAATCATTCTGAAGTTCTGCCAGATTGTACAGTAAAGGTGGATTTTTCTTTTCCTGTTTGCGCTCCACTGACATGACTGCCGCTTCCTGTGGTTCCAGGCTTTTCATCCAGTTGATCAATTCCTGTGCATCTTTCTTTTCCCGAAAACCGTTTTCCTTATAAAGTTTCGGTGTCCCAAAATATTTTGATCCGGGAACTGCGCGCCATTCGCCTTCAATGGTCAGGCCTTCAAATTCCATACTGTTTAATACACGATAAAACGGCGTTTTTACAAACTCACGGATTTCCCGTTCACGTCGCACTACCATGCCGAGCACACAGGTCATAACACGTCCGACGGAAATGACCGTATATTTCTGATTTAGAAAACCAGCCAATGTATTGCCATATTTTAATGTCAGCAATCTTGAAAAATTGATTCCCATCAGATAATCTTCTTTGGCTCGCAGATATGCAGATTCCGATAAATTATCATATTCTGACAAATCTTTTGCTTCATGGATCCCGCGTAAAATTTCTTCTTCCGTCTGAGAATCAATCCATACTCGACGGCGGTCTTTGCCTTTCACTCCTGCCATCTGTTCCACCAGACGGTAGATGTACTCTCCTTCCCGTCCGGAGTCAGTACAGACGTAAATGGTATCTACATCCGAACGGTTCAACAAGTTCGATACAATTTTAAACTGCTTACTCACCCCTGGAATCACTTCATATTTAAATGTTTCCGGAATAAACGGTAAGGTCGACAGACTCCATTTTTTGAATTTCATATCATAGGCTTCCGGATAACTCATAGTTACCAGATGTCCTACACACCAGGTAATGACTGCATTTTCTGATTCCTGATAGCCATCGAAGGTACGCATATCTTCCTTCAGTGCCCTGGCAAATTCACGGGCCACACTTGGTTTTTCTGCTATGTATAAAGATTTTCCCATTCAAACTCCTTATTAACGCTTGTTTCTACGAATAAAGCGGACATTCGCAATCCGCTTCGCTACTTGCTCATGAACGCAGTCGCTTCGCGATCTGTCAGTGAGAGCTTTCAACTCCCACTGACATAAGCATCCCCCCTCACCCGCCACTTAGTGCTCCGCGCACTTGAAGCGGGGGAATGCTTATCTGTGTTCAAACTGTTCAAGCCGTTCGTAGAAACCATCATAAAAATTCTCCTGCTGTACAGGAGTAAAATAAAACATTTGAAGAAACAGCATATTTTTCCGTTTTGCTTCCTCTTCATTACAATTTTGCATGGTCTGACGAAGAGATTTGGTGAGCGCATGCCATTTTACTAAAAACCGCTCATAATCCTTCATTCCATCCATTTCAAGCCACTTACTTACTTTCATCTTTGATTTATTTTTTGCCGGACAGGCATCTGTCAGCAGAAAATAGTTCAGATTTTCCCCATCATAATTTCGCCCCAGAGGAAACAGACGGCAAATCCCCGGTCTAAATGCATGGATACTGCATCTGCCTTCTTCATTTAAAAAAGAACATTTTGGTCCTGTCGCGGATGGTGCCATTTTCAGATTCGGAAGGATCAGACCATCTTCCACATGCAGATCGATCGCGCCTGCAAGCAGTTGTTCAAAACTCTGTCCAAGGTTCCGTTCCAGACGCCAGACATCCATCGGATCCAGCAAAATCGATTCACCCATATCACAACAACAAGCGGAACAGCCATTGCAATCATGACAGCCTACTTTTACCATATCGTTGCTGCTATATAACTTTCCATCTGATATATCTTTTAAATATTCTTCCATCTATTTCACCCGTCTTTCAAAAATCCAGTAGTTGCATTATAACAAAAATGCTGATGTTTTCCAAGGGGCAGATTTACAGACAAACGTCCCCTGCTCATTGCTTATCGCAATTCAGGCAGAGGACATTCTCTAAAAAGCAGACAGATATCCACAATCCGCTCAAGCTATATACTTTATAACAAAATAGCAGACATATCGCCAGGTTGTGTCAAATCGTAAGAAGCGGTGCTCCTGATTTAATCAATTCCGTCAATGGTGGGCCCCATTTGTACAGATCCAGACCAATTTCTTTCATTTTATCTGCCAGATTTAATTCTTCCGCACAGGCGATGCATCCGGTGAATTTCACGCCAAAGGATTCTGCACGTTTTAATTCTTCCTGTAATTCTTCATTTTCTGCCAGTAATTTTACGGTAGCACCCCATACAATGACCGTTACTTCTTTCCACCATCCATTTTTCATAGCATTTCTGGCATACATCATCACCATCAATTTTGCTGTAGTCACATCTGCATTTGTCCATAAAATATGCAGGTGTTCTTTATTATTTTGCTGTCCCATACCACATTTCTCCTTCAACTATTACAACTTTTCTTTACACTCATACACGCAACGGATATCCTTTAAACTGCAACATCTTCCATTTACATAATCCGGCTGCGTTTCCAGATATATCTTATCATCTTCCTCAAGTGGATACAACCGTAGTAGCAATTCCGTTGGAAAATCAAATCGTTTCAGACTGACTTCCCAGACATCACCAATGAAATACTGATCCGAAATTTTCTCGCCATTCAGATAAAGTTCTGCCTGATCTGCCTGGAAATCAATCTGAAGGAAGATATTTTCTTTTACTGCATCATATGCTTTGTCATAGGAAATTCGAATCACATATTCCTGATAATCTTTGCCAGTATCGTCAATCGCACATGCTTCTGCCTCGGAAAAATCTGTTTTTTCTGCTCTGTGAAAAACATTTTTTTCTTTCCGTATAATGCAGTTATTTACATCTGTATGTGTAAATGACGCGACAGTCTGATTGTCTGCTGCCGTCAGATCATGACTCAGCACGCAAATTGTGGATGCATCACCTTCCACATGCAAGAAATCCGGAATAATATCTGATTTTTTCCACCCATTGTCAATCCACATTTTAGCATCTTCCACAGTCGCATCCATGATTATCCAGCAGTTTTTCTGTGCACGATCACTGCGACAAATTACCTCTATCCCATTTTCTGTTTCCAAAATAGGTAACGCACTGAAAAACAATATATTTGAATATTTTTTCATGCGCCATGCACATTTTGCCCAGATTCGATCCATACTGATAAGCACTTGGCCAGACAGTTTTTCATCTGCCTCATACTGCATTTTTTCATTTCCATAGAAAAACCATAGTTTCCGGTTAATATTGCATAATGGTGTCTGATTAATCCAACGTAATGTCACGTCATCTGACAGCGGGAAATTAAACGGATAAAAGAAGTAAGCTCCATTTTTAATATCCTGTTTTGGGAAACTTATTTCTCCATCTGCTGTCTGAACACGCAGCATCACATCTTTATGCTCTGCCATCTCATAACCACGCTGATAATTGTTTACAAACAGATAGCCATGATCACCGCTTCTGCGCGTAATCATACGAAATGCAGATAAATCTTCTGCATCCTGAAAATCTCCGGTATGAACTGAAGTACTCTCACAGTCATTCCCCGCAAACTGTGGCTGCATATTACAAAATGCCTCCCCATAATCATGTGCAAACATGGAAAGAAGTTTCAATTCTGTTGCTGTCTCTGAAATCTGACCATATTCCCGGATCGGTGCCTGAAAATCATAGGAAAGTTCAGGGACATCGCAAAAGGAACCCACCGCCGTCGATTCCTGTAAGCTACTGAGTTTTCCTTTCGGATTTGTCCCGCCGTGATACATATAATAGCCCAACAGGTTACAACCGCTTCCAAGTTTGCATACTGACATCGCTCCGATATCTTCTGCTACCACCCGTGGTCTGCGATGATGTGTCACCTGCACACCGCCACCAAGTTCTGCGGTCAGATACGGATACGCATCTTTATCAAATGACAATTCCATGCCCGGTGCGTAATCACTGCCAATATTTCCATCATTTCGCACCGTTGAAAACAGATAATTTTTGTTTGGCGGAAGCTGTTTTAAAGAAGCATCCCATGGGGCATCACAATAACCGCCCATAACCGGTGTCAGATCACCAAGTACCGCACCGCCCCATCCGGTCGCTGTCCAATAAGGTGCTTCAAAACCAATCGTTTTTGCCAGTTTTGTTAGCGTACGCATATGTTGCTCCCCGGCAGCACCTCGTAAACCACCCACATGACCATATTCATTTTCAACCTGAATACCAAGAATGCAATGTGTTCCTTCCACTTCTTTATAAATTTTCTTCCAGAAACGTTCCACCAATGCCAGGTAATCCGGATCATCGCTGCGCAGTTTATATCCTTTTTTCAGCAGCCAGTCCGGGAAACCGCCATTCCGTGCTTCTCCATGTGCCCACGGTCCAATACGAAGCCACACATGCATCTGCCATTTCTCGCACAATTCCAAAAAATAATGCAGATTGCGCTGTCCTGTAAAATCAAAGACACCTTCTTCTTCCTCATGATGAATCCAGAAAACATAGGTTGCTATGATATCCATGCCACAGACTTTCATTTTTCGAATCTCATCTTCCCATTCCTTCTCCGGGCATCTGGAAAAATGAAACTCCCCCATCATTGGAAAAATTGCTTTTTCATTTTTGAGTAAAGATACTCTGTTAATACTGTATTTTTCCATTCAAAATTCCTTTTCTCATATTTATTTTCATCAAGATTTGTAAACTGAGTAATTTGTTTTTTACTTTTTTTCTGTGTCTATTATATCATTTTAGTTCCATACTTCCTATTTATTTTTCATCCAAAAACTTGCTTTTCTTTTTTGAAAAATTGCTCCGCAACATATCATCTTGTTTCAACTATTTTGTTTCTGCTATAATTCAGCAATAAACCTGATATGATTTGGTAACGAAAAAAAGCCTTCTGCCATTTAGCAAAAGACTATGTTTCTTATACGTAAAGCGGACATTTGCAATCCGCTTTCACTACTTGCTCAGGAACGCAGTCGCTTTGTGACCTGTCAGTGGGAGCTTTTAACTCCCACTGACATAAGCATCCCGCTTAGTGCTCTACACACTTGAATCGGGGGAATGCTTATTCTGCGTTCATATAAAGTATTTCTGATGACTGCTCATCTGTATCTGTTCGCAAGGTATATATCATTATATGTAAAAAATTATTACTGTTTTAGGTATTTACTGAGCAGCCATCTCGTTGGTTATATTTTATCAAACTATTCTTTGTTTTTACATGCCCGTTTTGGCACAAAAAAGTGCCTATTTCAGCAAACATTGAAACAGGCATAAATTATTATCTTCTGTTTTCTGAAAATTGACACTTTATTCTTTGACTTTTCATTACTGATTTACAAATTCCTTGATCTTGTCACGCTTATCAATCTGTAATTTTTCCAGAATCGTAGAAACGTAATGTTTTACCGTATTGACCGAAAGTCCCATATGTTCTGCAATCTCCTGATTTGTCCAGTCACGGCAAGCAAGCATCGCGATAGAAAACTCCACCGGAGTCAACAGATCCGTCACTGCTTTTTGCATCTCCGGATTGTGAATTTTCATCCATCCACGGCTAAAAGCAATGACTCCATCCATCATTTTTTTATATACATACGGTTCCCGCTGTTTTACCCAGACTTCTAAAACTCCTTGCAGCAATCCATGATGCTCAATGAACGGCTCCAGAAGTTTATCCTGTCTTGCAATCTCCCATGCTCGAATCACAGACTCTCTGGCTCCTTCCTGATCTTTCTGATTGATCTGACACATGGCATTGACACAATTCAGATAAATAAATGGAATCGGATACATTTTTTCTGCCATCATCATTGCAGTTTGTGCCATGCCCTGTCCTTTTGCATATTCCTGATTCAGATAGGCACCATGCGCCAACAGATTCATAGCAAACAGACGCTGACCTTCTGGAAGATAACGCAAATAATCGCTTAACAACGGCATTTCTTTTTCCGGTGGAATATGAATCAGCACACTAATGACATATAATGCAAACAAACAAGATGCCTGTGTCTCCAGATCGATTTCGTCCTCTAATGCTTTTTTCAGGCAGATATGTACATCTTCCCGCGCCATCTGCGCTGCCATCGCATCACCCAGCGTCAGATTTGTAAATGTATAAAGCATATCCGCTGACATACGAAGGATCACATCCTCGCTGTTCAGATATTTTTCTACAATTTTCACACAGGCTTCTGCCTGTGCTGAAAAAAAATAGGCTTCTGCCTGTGCAATTTCTGCCAGTTCTTCATCCTCAAATTCATTTAGCGTGTCTGCCAGTCTGCCAGGTTCAAATGCAGTTCCAAGTAATGGCAGAACCGTTCTTTTGCATTTCATGTCATTCCTCCAAGTTATTGTTCTTTTCATCATGTAAATTTAATGCCATATCCTTCTCCTCTTAAGATAGCATATATTAAAATTTTATAGATATTGTAAAATCCAGTTTTTCAATATCATCTGCTGTTTATCATACATCTTTAACTCAAATAATGTTTTCGTTATCTGTTCCCTTGCTGCATTTCCCACAATCGGATTCTGTGCTTCTATCAAAACCTGAATATTATATGCTAACCAGCCCAACATAGCATCGCATCCACATAGGAATATCTCATTCCAATATTCGTACTTTACATCTATCCATGAACGATATGCATTCATCAATGCATCAAACTTTTCCTTATTATAATTCTGATTTTCATCAACAATCCAATAGTTTAGTACCTGTATCAGTTCCTCATACGGATTTATATAACCAGCAGCTTCCCAGTCAATAATATATGGAACATTGTTTTTCCACATAATATTTTTAGGATCTAAATCTCGATGACTTATTATCTGATTATTTTTCAGTTTTGCGGCATTTTCAACCACATCACAATCCCATTGCTCCAATTGTAAAACATTTTCCTGAAAAAGCGAATACACTTCAACATCTTTTTTCAAGGCAGATAAAAGATACTTCCATTCATATTTACAACGCACTGTATTTTCCGGATACAATCCTTCCACGCAAATATTTGAAGCATGGATTTTTCCTAATTGCTCTCCGACTTTTGCACAATGAGCAGCTGTTATATCTGGATAAAAAACTGATTTCCCGTCAAACCATTCAAAAATTTCATAATATGCATGATTCACTTCAAAAATCATTTTTCCATCCACAGATTTTGCACAAATTGCAGAAATATCATTTTCATTTTTTAATCTATATGCAATACGTTCTGCCTGTTCAAGTTTTTCCAAGGCATCTGGCTTATTCATAACATTAGAATTTAATACTTTTATTGCATATTTCCCTTGATTAGTTTCAACACAATACATTTTATGCAGCAGACCGCCAGTGACAATTTTAGGTTCTTGCTCTAAGCTCCCCAGTTTACATATTACACATATCTTCTTTATGTTTTCCATTTTTTTAATTCTACTTTGCCTTATGAATTATTTTATGACCTGAATAAATTGCCATGATCATACAAAATAATGCCGCAATGCTCCACCATTTATGTGCTTTCATCAATTCATCCCTCCATTTCTTACTCTGCCAGTTCACTCAATGCATGATAAAAGTTCGGATATTCTCTTTTTAACCGAATCAACTTACCTTCCGGATTGATAAATGCATGTTCTGAATATCCCTGACATACAATTTCTCCCTGCTCATTTGTCATAGTATATTGCAATTTTAATTTTACTTCTTTGAATTCTTCTACTATGACGTCAATATCAATGACATCTCCAAAGGTTGTGCTCTTTTTATATTTGCAGTTTACTGCTGTAACCGGAGATATAATGCCTATTGACTCCAGTTTTGCATAGTCCCATCCAATCTGTCTGAGAAAATCAATTCTGGCTTCTTCCATCCAACGGATATAATTTGAATGATGTGTAATCCCCATTTTATCTGTTTCATAATACTGCACAATATGTCTGTATTTCTGCATTACAAAGACTCTCCCAATGCTTCTACCTCTGCCAGCTTCGGACAGGCACTCATGCTGCCTTTGCTTTCCATGTTTGGGACAGTAATGATTCCGCAGTCCTCCCACTTCACATAAGCAGCCGTTGCACGATACTGTTCGATTGCCGCATCAAATACATGATCTGCACCGGCATCTAACAACAACGCTGTTTTATGAAAATGAAATCCTGCCGTTGCCCCCACATACAAACGGTCGATGACTGCTTTTAACTGTGCAGTGATATCGAACCAGTAAATCGGAGATGCAAATACAACCATATCCGCATCTTTCAATTTTTCGTACACCTGTGTCATATCGTCTTTCTGTGCACATTCTCCATTATGAGAGAAACAGTACTCGCAAGCCATACATCCACGGATTTTCATGGTACCAACAGGTAAGTTGACTACTTCATGCCCTTTTTTCTCAGCACCTTTTGTAAATGCCTGCGTCATAATTTCTGTATTTCCACCTTTACGCGGACTTCCGTTTAATACTACGATTTTCATATTTATGTTATCTCCTTTTTCATTAAAAATCTAATCCCAGTTCTCTTCCGGATATTTCATACCCCAGTCTCTCCGAAGTTTTGTCATAATGTCCATGACATCTTTGGTATATTCCAGATGCATTCCATCTGCATTACCACTGCGAACTGCCTGCTCCATATCCAGCATTTCATAATACAGTGCATTAGCAGTCTCACCCTCTGCGATTTCTGTCCGTTCCCCGGTTTCGGCGTCTACGATAACTGCTTTATCAGCGCGTGGGTACTCCATAATTTCAATATAACCTTTTTCGCAGCTGATCATGGCTCGTTTTGGCTGTTTCGAATGCATGGATAATGCTACCGTTGCCATCTGCCCCTGTGAATTCTGCAGCAAAACAGTTGCCTGCTCATCGGAACCTGTCGGAGATGGTTTCCACTGACTTAATATATTGGATGGAGTCTCATCCATAAAACTACGGACAATCGAAAGTGCATAGACACCAATATCAAGCATTGCTCCTCCTGCCAGATTCAGATTGAAAAAGCGGTTCTTCATATCATATTCCTTGAAACTGCCAAAATTCATTGTTATGATCTGGACTTTTCCTAGTGTTCCATCTTTTATGATATTCCACAATTTTTTATAAATCGGCATATGCCAGATGGTCATGGCTTCAGCTAGAATTAAATTCTTTTCCTGTGCCAGTGCGATCATCTGATCCAGTTCTCTGCTGTTTAATGTAATGGATTTTTCGACTAAAAGATGTTTTCCATGCTGTAATGCTTTTTTCATAAAGGCATAATGCGTGTTATGTGGACTGGTAATATAAATAATATCGACGTTTTCATCCTCAAACATATCATCGATCTGATCATATACTTTACCTACACCATATTTTTCTGCAAAATCTACCGCCTTCTGATGAGTACGGTTTCCAACTGCATACAGAGATTTTCCCATTTTCTGCAACGCCTGCGCCATTTCATTTGCAATCACACCGGTACCAAGTACCGCCCAGTTAAGGTTTTCTCTCATCTCTTTTGCCTCCTGAAATTTCTTTTGCTTATCTGCCACATATTTTCTCACAGATTCATTATTTTTTCTATACTTTTTCTGTAAAAAACTTATTCAAGTCGAACGCTCGTGAGACTTGGTGCGTGATTCTGGTCAGCGAAAGCTGACATATTCTTCTCAGAATCACTGCACATCCTCGCGGAGCGTTTATCTCAGTCGGAGATTGTACTCCCACTGAAAAAGACTTGTTATTACTCACCACTTGCAGAAGTGGGAATCTTCTCGACTGAGATAAACTTGTATGGTTTTGTCATTATATTATTTCCATCCAGACTTTTATAAGTATAATTTCAAAAAGGATGAGCCTTCCAATTTCAGTGGAAAACTCATCCTTTTCTTAACTATGCATTTTTTATTAGCGCATAATTATTTTTTTGTAATATATCCCTGTGCTTTCAGAAGTTCTGCACAGAGAACAGCTCCACCTGCAGCACCACGAACCGTATTGTGGGAAAGTCCTACGAACTTCCAATCATATACAGTGTCCTCACGCAGACGACCTACATTGATACCCATACCGTTTTCATAGTCAACATCAAGCTGAACCTGCGGACGGTTATCTTCCTGCATGTAGCGGATGAACTGCTTCGGTGCACTTGGAAGATTTAACTCCTGCGGAACGCCACTAAACTGCTCTAATTTTTCAATGAGCTGCTCTTTTGTCGGGTTCTTGCGGAATTTTACGAAAACTGCTGCAGTATGTCCGTTTAATACCGGAACACGGATACACTGGCAGGTAATAACCGGTGAAGTTGCAGGAACGATCTCGCCTTTCTCCTCATCGATCTCACCCCAGAGACGAAGCGGCTCTTTCTCGGATTTTTCTTCCTCTCCGCCAATGTACGGGATAATATTTTCTACCATCTCCGGCCAGTCTTTGAATGTTTTTCCGGCTCCGGAAATTGCCTGATAAGTAGTTGCAACAACTTCATACGGCTCAAACTCTTTCCATGCTGTCAGTACCGGTGCATAGGACTGAATAGAGCAGTTTGGCTTTACAGCGATAAATCCGCGTGTTGTACCAAGACGTTTTTTCTGATACTTGATAACGTCCATATGCTGTGGGTTGATCTCCGGAACTACCATCGGTACATCCGGTGTCCAACGGTGTGCACTGTTGTTTGATACAACCGGTGTCTCTGTTTTTGCATATGCTTCCTCAATGGCTTTAATCTCGTCTTTTGACATATCTACGGCACTGAATACAAAATCTACTTCCGAAGCAACTTTGTCTACTTCATTTACATTCATGACAACAATGTCTTTTACTGCTTCCGGCATCGGAGTTGTCATTTTCCAGCGATCGCCAATGGCGTCCTCATATCTCTTTCCGGCTGAACGCGGGCTCGCTGCGATTGTTGTTACTTCAAACCACGGATGGTTTTCCAGCAGAGAGATAAATCTCTGACCTACCATTCCTGTTCCGCCTAATATTCCGACTTTTAATTTCTCACTCATTTTTACATCCTCCATTGCGATCGTTTTTGATATACATCTCACTTCTTGTCCGCTTACTGCGAACAGTTGTCTTTCTCTTGTGCTATATTATAACAATTCTCTAAAAAAAGCAAGTCTTTCTTTTATTTCTTTACTTGGTTTCCTGTAAAATTTCAATATTTTCCAGCCAGTCATGTGCCAGATATTCTTTTTCGATTGCAATGACCTGCGTCATTGCCTCTTTACTCGGCGCACCGATAGTCAGACGTTTGTTCACACAGGTATCCATGGAAATAGCATCATAAATATCCTCTTCAAATACCGGACTGATGGCTTTTAATTCATCCAGAGACATGTCGTCGATCGCAATGCCTTTGTCAATGCAGTACAGTACAATACGGCCTACGATTCCATGTGCATCACGGAACGGAACACCATGATTTACCAGATAATCAGCAGCATCTGTCGCATTGGTAAATCCATGGCGTGCACTCTTGCTCATAACCTCTTTATTAAATTTCATTGTAGAAATCATACCGGTAAACAGTGCCAGACAACCTTTAACGGTATCAATGGCATCAAACGTCAGCTCTTTGTCTTCCTGCATGTCTTTATTATAAGCAAGCGGAATTCCTTTCATAGTAGTCAGAATAGACATCAGTGCACCATATACACGTCCTGTTTTTCCACGGACCAGCTCAGCAATATCCGGATTCTTCTTCTGAGGCATAATGCTGCTTCCGGTGCTGTATGCATCATCGATTTCCACAAATTGATACTCATTGGAATTCCAGATGATGATTTCCTCGCAGAAACGGCTCAAATGCATCATGATCGTAGATAACGCGGACAAAAATTCAATGACATAATCACGATCAGATACAGAATCCATGCTGTTTAAGGTTGGTCCTGCAAAGCCTAGTAAGGATGCCGTATATTCTCTGTCTAACGGGTAGGTTGTTCCAGCTAAAGCACCTGCACCCAGTGGGCAGTAATTCATACGCTCATAAATATCATGCAGACGGCTTCTGTCTCGTTTGAACATTTCAAAATAAGCACCAACATGGTGAGCTAATGTAACTGGCTGTGCTTTCTGAAGATGTGTGAATCCTGGCATGATCGTCTCAGTATTCTCTTCCATGATTTTTAACAGTTCCTGTAACAGATCTCGTACAAGCTCATCTGTGTAAAGCACTTCCAGACGTGTATACAAACGCATATCCAATGCAACCTGATCATTTCTGCTTCGTCCTGTGTGAAGTTTTTTACCGGTATCACCCAGACGGTCGATCAGATTTGCCTCCACAAAACTGTGGATATCCTCATATTCATCTGTAATTTTCAGTTTACCGGATTCTACATCTTTGCAGATCTCATCCAGTGTTTTTACGATATCCTGCATCTCCTGCTTTGTCAGAATGCCCTGTTTTCCAAGCATGCATACATGCGCGATACTTCCCTGGATATCCTGTTTGTAAAATTTCTGATCAAAAGAAATAGATGCGTTAAAATTATAAACCAGTTTGTCCGTTTCCTTTGTGAAACGTCCTCCCCATAATTGTGCCATGTCGTTATCCTCCTTCATTTCTCTTATCCTGCACACAGGTTTTCCCTATGCTTTTGTTCTTTTTTCCTGTTCCCGCTGCATTTTGGAATATACGCAGCCACAGTAATCCTGCCGGTACAGACCGTAGATTTCCGACAATTCTACGGATCGCTTGTATCCATTTTTCTTCTTAAAGTCAGAATTCAAAAAAACAGTCGTTCCATGGCAGTATTCTGCTGCCGCTGCTTCTCCCACTTCATTGAGCAGCGCCGCATTTTTCAGCGGACTAATGGTCAGCGACGTAGTAAAATAGTCAAACTCCTTTTCCTGTGCCAATTTTGCAGTCTCTGCCAGACGCAGTGCAAAACATTTTTCGCAGCGCTCGCCACCCTCCGAAACCTGCTCCAGTCCTTTTACCTCTGCCACAAACCGCTCCGGTTCATAGGCACCTTCAATAAAAGACACCGGATATTTCACCGGAAGCTCCCGGATCAGACGTTTTTCTTCTTCCACACGTTTGTGATATTCTGCTGCCTCCGTAATATTCGGATTATAGAAAAACACTGTAATGTGGAAATATTCCGCCAGATACTCCAGTACATAACTACTGCAAGGTGCACAGCAAGCGTGTAATAATAGTGTTGGAACTTTTTGCTCCATCTGTAATTTTTGAATTTTCTTTTCCAGTTCTTTTTGGTAATTCTGCTTCATAACTTATTTATTTTATACGATTCCCATCGGTTTTACAATAGCAACTAACGTTATTTTTACATACTCTATACTATATCCGTTGCAATTTGAAGGAGGACTCTCATGCATTCGTTGTTTGAAATTCAACACCTGTCTTATGCATATCATACGATGCAGGGGGAAACCCCTGCTTTATCTGATATTACGTTTACCGTCAATTCCGGTGATTTTGTTGCCATCGTCGGTCCCAGTGGATGTGGCAAATCCACACTTTTAAATCTGCTGGCAGGCATGCTTACGCCGGAATCCGGCACACTGCTTTTAAACGGTACTCCGTTGACCACGGACAGTCGGCGCCACATCGGATATATGCTGCAGCAGGATTATCTGCTGGAGTGGCGCAGCATCTGGAAAAATGTACTGCTTGGTCTGGAGATCCGCCATGAACTGACCGAAGAAAGCCGCACTTATGCCAAACAGCTTCTGGAAAAATATGGTCTGGAAAAATTCTCCCAGTCGAAACCAAGTCAGCTCTCCGGTGGTATGCGGCAGCGTGCCGCTCTGGTTCGTACCCTTGTATTAAAACCGGAATTACTTCTCTTAGATGAACCGTTTTCCGCACTGGATTATCAGACACGCCTGTCGGTCAGCAACGATATCGGTTCCATTATCCGCAAAGAGAAAAAGACCGCAATCCTAGTCACGCATGATCTGGCAGAAGCCGTCAGTCTGGCAGACCGCGTCATCATACTTACGGCTCGTCCCGGACGCATCCAGCGGATCGTATCTGTCTCATTTCCAACGGATCTTACACCGATGGAACGCCGGGATCATGATGATTTTAAAACTTATTTCAATCTTATCTGGAAGGAGCTGCACCATGAAACGTCCTGAAACCCCGCAGGAAGCCTTCCTGTATCAACAACAGCAATACAAACGAAAAATACACTTTTTACGCATCTTTATTTTTGTACTGTTTCTCGTCCTCTGGGAACTGGCAGCCGATTTATCCTGGATTAATGACTTTATTTTCAGTTCCCCGAAACGACTTGTCGCCTGTTTTGTTCAAATGTTAATGGAAGGAACTATCTGGCAGCATGTCAGCATCACACTGTTGGAAACCATGATCAGTTTTGTGCTGGTCATTCTTTTTACCATTCTGATCGCGGTTTTACTCTGGGCAAAAAAATCTGTTTCTGACGTGTCAGAACCATATATGGTTGTACTGAACAGTCTGCCAAAATCTGCCCTGGCGCCATTACTGATCGTATGGCTTGGCGGCAATTATAAAACCATTATCGTTACCGGAATGTCTGTGGCAATTTTTGGCTCAATCCTAAGTCTCTATCAGGGATTTTTATCCGTCGACCCGAATCAGATGAAACTGATTGAAACACTGGGTGGGAATCGACGGGATATCCTGACAAAAGTTGTTTTTCCGGCCAATATTCCCAATCTATTTTCCGTCATGAAGGTAGACATCGGACTTTGTCTGGTAGGCGTTGTAATTGGTGAATTTATTTCTTCTCGCCGGGGGCTGGGATATATGATCATTTATGGAAGTCAGATCATGAAACTGGACTGGGTCATTCTTGGAATCGTGATACTCTGTCTGATCGCCATGGGATTGTATCAGTTGATTGTATCTTTAGAGAAATGGTATCTGAAAAAGGTGTAATTTAAACTACCTCAAAAATCGCTATATCAGCAAACGAAAAAACGCTGTATCCAGATTTTTCCCGGATACAGCGTTTTACTGTCTTTTACTTTTGTTTACTGTTTTTCATATGTTTTACTGTCCTTTCAGGAGGGCACCGTATGGCACGAATTATTGATACCGAAACCCAAAATTTGATTGGTCAAAAAGTGAAAAAATTACGCAAAGAAAAACATATGAGCCAACAGCAGCTCTCTGATCGATTAGAAATCATGGCAATCTACATCTGCCGCTTTGCGGCCTGTCGCTCAAATAGTTCAAAATAGCTTTTACTTCGTATTTTCCATTCAAAGCATAGGCGTCATACGGCTGCGATTCCGCACGTTCCTCTTTCCAGAAGTATGGTAAAAATTCTGCCAGAATTTCTTCCTCTGACTGAGTTTCCAACCGTATCCGCACAAAATCAATTTTCTGATCAATATCTTCTTTCAACAAACTCCAGAATTTTTCCTGTGATTTTTCAGAAATAATCCCATAATGTGGAATAACCAACTGCCTTGCATGATATGCCCTGCATTTTTCTACAGAATCTATAGTATCTTGAAAACTTTTTAATGTAGAAGAAATCACACTGATTTCGCTTTCAATTACCCCGGTGCTTTCGCTCAGAAACAGGATACGTTGTGGTTCTAATCCATAACTTACACTGCAATTTGTATGTCCCGGTGTCTCCAGTACACGAATCTGCTCCTCCCCAAGAGAAATCGTATCACCATCCTGTAGTACACGATCCACCTGCATTTTTTCAAAGTCAATCTGAATATTTGGTGTACCACCATACAATCTGGAAGCCATATTACTCATCTTCTGAATGGTCTGAATTGCACCTTCTCTACTAAAAACTTTGGTCGCATAAGCACCGGCACAGATCTTTGCCTCTGACCATTCTGTTTTGACAGCCGCCATCGCTCCAATATGGTCATAATGTGTATGCGTTGCTAAAATATAATCTAAGGAGCATTCCTGACCGAACTGCACGTTTCTTTTTTTCAATACATTGTGAATATTTTCTATCAGTTTATCGGCACAATATGCCATTCCGCAATCCACCAGTGCCGTTTTTTCACTGCCCAAGATTAAAAGTGCTTCCCCTCCCTTTCCAGCTGTCACCCGGACAATATTTTCAGGAAATTCATATCTGGCACTCTCATCAAATAAAACTATTTTTTCTTTTTCTGCATCTGTCATAGATATCAATCATTCTCCTTACGGATTTTTGATTCATCTGAATTTATTTTTTTCTTCGTTTCTGATTTCGGCTCTTTCAGAAATTTTTTTATTGCAAAAATAATTGCCATGCCGACAATGGTCAGCAGATTTTCCACCGTACTTGTCTCAAGTACCACCATATGGCGGACAATGACAAACATTACAACTTCCAGAATGGTATCCACATCCGGTTTGCAAAGCATCTTGAAAAATTCAATGCCGATCAGTACGTTTAATACATATCCTAAAAAATCCAGAAAAGCGTGTGCGGATTCGCGATTCTGCACAAATTCCATAAACGGTTTCCACAGGGAAATAACCGCTACAATTACTGCAATAATAATGATAATATTGATTGCCAGTTCCAGAAGTTCACTCGCCCGGTCAATCATTCTTCTGATTTTAGTTCCCATAGTTTCACGCATCCTTACTGCTGATTTTTATGCTGGTTAAATACCACATCACCGGATTCCTCAAAAATCTCGATCAGGTTTCCTGTATTGTCGCGGATAAACACACCATACGTGTCATCTACTTCCGCTACCATAGCGATCTCCACGCCCATCGCTTCCAGTTCTTCCTTCGCTTTTCTTCCGTCCGGAACCCCAAATGACATATGTTTGTTTCCATGTGTCATCAGATCTCTGTTCGGTACTCTGCGGTCCTCCGGCAATGGATTTGCTCCCGGAGCCTCAAACACCTCCAGCAAAAATCCTACACCCTGTAAATGCGCTACTTTGATTCCTGCTCCCGGAATTTCAGATCGATTGACTACGGTAAATCCAAATACGTCTGAATACCACTGAATCGTCTCCTCAATATCTGCAACACTGATCGCACAGTGATTGATTCCATTAATTTTCACTGCCATTTTTTGCTTCCTCCATCTTCATAATCCTTGTCCTGTATATTTTGCTGATTTCAGTATATAGAAAAACACTATTCTACGCAAGTACAATTCATATCAGGATCTGTGAAGCAACATATGAGATGATCACTCAAATTTAAAATCACATCTCACTCATCATTCAAATATCACACTTTGCTCTTATAGGTAAAGCGGACATTCGCAATCCGCTTTCGCTACTTGCTCATGAACGCAGTCGCTTTGCGACCTGTCAGCGTTCAAACCGTATATGACATAAAAAATCCCGGTTGAAAAACCGGGATTTTCACAAGCTTCGAAAGGGACTCGAACCCTCGACCCACGCATTACGAATGCGTTGCTCTACCAACTGAGCCATCGAAGCATGCACAAAGAATTATATTAGATTTTCGATTTCATTGCAAGCCTTTTTTCATATTTTTATCTATTTTTATAAAGTTTTTGAGAAATTCTTTTCTCTTGTCACACTTTCCGCTACTTCAAATTTTTCTGATTTTTTTTAAAATCTCATTTTTGTACAAATGTGCCAATCGACTTTTTCCCGTAGTTACGCGATTCTTGCCATTTCGGGTAGCATTTGATTGTTTGTAAGCGCCCTGCATTTTGGCAGATATGCCATCTTGTCATTTAGAAAAAGCTGTGTTATCTTAAGCCCACAGTAAGCATCTGATCGTCTTTTCTTTTTTAATTTAATATGCAATATAACACTTTTCAGACAGTCATCATGGAGCGTTTGGAACACGATATTCCAGATCCAAAACGCATCTCGATCCAGCAGGTTTCCAAAAACAATGGCATTGTCCTTGACGGACTTACGATTATGGAAAACGACTGCAATATTTCACCGACACTTTATTTGAATTATTACTATGATTCTTATAGCCATGGCATCAGTTTTAATGATGTTTATCAGTCTCTGCTCAGTGATTATCACCGACACAAACCGTCCCAGAATATTGATCCTTCTTTTTTCACGGAATTTGACAATATCCGGGACAAGATTGCCATGAAGCTAATCCATTATGAGCGAAACAAAGAACTTCTGGAAAAAGTTCCTCATATCCGTTTTCTGGATCTGGCAATTGTATTTTACTGCCTGATTGCCATGGATTTTGCAACTGGCAACGCAACGATTCTGATTCATCATTCCCATTTGAAAAACTGGAATATTACAACAACAGAATTGTTTCAGATTGCCAAAGACAACACCCAGAAGATTTTACCGGAGAAACTATATGATATGAATGATGTCCTTTATGAATTATCCGGACGGCTCACGCATCCTGATCCAACCGTCTCCAGACCATCTCCCTATCCAATGTTCGTACTCACAAATGAAACGAATCTGTTTGGTGCTGCATGCCTGCTCTACAAGGATCTGTTAAAACATTTTTCTGAAAAATCACAGACTGATTTCTATATTCTCCCAAGCAGTATCCACGAGGTCATTCTTGTTCCGACTCTGGAAAATGACTGCTACGGAGAACTGTCTGATATGGTGCGTGAAGTAAATGATTCTCAGCTTATGGATGATGAAATTCTCTCCACTCACGCTTACTACTACTCCCGCCGTAAGAACGAAATCACTATGTAATCTATGATCCGGCATTTCCATTTATAACATCATAGTTGTAAGTAAAAATTCCAACTCACACAATCATAAAATACACAATCCGGAGGGACAGGAAAATTCAAGAATCCATTAACATTCTTGTTGCAGGATATGCCTCATGCAACGCATGACATATTTTTCTGTGTATCTTTGTGATCTGTCATTTCCTGACTCCGTCGGATGTATGAAAAATTCATTTACAGCAGAATATCTCAAAAATTACTTTTTGTTGGTTTTCTGCGTTGTTGTTTTCTTTGCAGATGATGTTGTTCCTGTTTTTGTTGTCCTTGCAGACTGCTTTTTTGATGCAGAAGTTTTCTTTTTCGCAGTCTGCTTTTCTGCAGCTTCTTTCTCAGCAGCTTTCTGTATGACTTCCTGCTCTGTCTCCTTTGAAGCAGCTTTCTGTGCAGCTTTTTTCTCTGTCTCTTTCGATGTAGCTTTTTGTGCAGCTACTTTCTCTGCCTCTTTTAATGCAACTTCCTCTTCTGCTTTTTTAATTGCAGCCTCACGCTCTGCCAGTTCAGCTTCCATCATAAGTTTTACACGAAGTTCTGCCTCCAGACGTTTCTGCTCGCGTTCTTCATACTCCTGCTGCCATTTGTGATCACGCTGACGGTCTTCTTCACTCCGTCTATAAAGTCCTTCATAGATCTCGGCATATTTACTTGCAGAAGCACTCCAGGAATAATCCATCGCCATACCGCGCTTGATGATTGCTTCCCACTCTTTTGGATAACCAAAATAGATTTTTGTGGCATAACGGATCATATACAGCATTTCATGTGCATTATAATTATGAAAGCTGAATCCATTTCCGGTATGCTCAAACTCATTATATGCCTCTACCGTATCTTTCAGACCACCGGTTTCACGAACCATCGGTACCGTTCCGTAACGCATGCTCATCAACTGACTGAGTCCACACGGTTCAAACAGTGACGGCATCAGGAACGCATCACAACCTGCATAAATACGGTGTGCAAAGTCTTCCGAATAGCAGATATTTGCTGAAACCCGTCCCGGATATTTCTGTGCAAAAAAACGGAACATATCTTCATATCGCTGCTCTCCGGTTCCAAGTACTACAATCTGGATACGCTCATCACCAAGGATCTCATCCATCATATAATCCACCAGATCGAAGCCCTTCTGATCCGTCAGACGCGAAACCATTCCGATCAGGAATTTATCATTTGTCTGCTCCAGACCAACTTCTTTTTGCAGTGCAAGTTTGTTTGCTTTCTTATAAGAAGTAACATTTCCTTTGTAATGCTGAGTGATCGCCGGATCTGTCTTTGGATCAAATACTTTGTAATCCAGTCCGTTTACAATACCGGAGAGCACAAAGGATTTTGCCCGCATCAGACCATCCAGTCCTTCACCGCCCTCGGTGGACTGAATCTCCTTTGCATAAGTTTCGCTGACGGTTGTAATATAATCTGAATATACTACTCCGCCTTTCAGCAGATTGGCATTTCCATAGCTTTCCAGCTTGTCCATAGTAAAATAGGAACTGTCCAGTCCGGTCACATCGCGGATTGCATCCACATACCAGCGTCCCTGAAACTTCATATTGTGGATAGTGTATACCGTACGCATATAGCGATAAAACTCATTCTGTCTGAACTGCGCCTCTAAAAATACCGGTATCAGACCAGTCTGCCAGTCGTGACAGTGAATAATATCCGGCTGAAAACCAATTTCCGGAAGAATCGTCAGTACTGCCTTTGAAAAATATCCAAATTTTTCCGCATCCTGATAAATCTGACCATACGGTGCAGGTCCGGCAAAATAGTACTCATTATCGATAAAATAAAAAGTAACTCCGTCCTCCTGCAGTTCGTACACACCTGCATACTGTGTCCGCCAGTTTAACTGTACCTGACATTCTGTGACTAGTTTCATTTTTTCGGTATACTTCGGGTCCATACACATGTATTTCGGAACCACGACACGCACATCATACTCTTTCTTTGGAAAGTATTTTGGCAAAGATCCCACGACATCAGCAAGACCACCGGTTTTGATAAACGGCACCGACTCTGATGATGCAAATAATATTTTTTTCATCCTGTTCCCCCAATCCTCATTGTAGGTCATATTTTAAAAATATTATAGCACACTTACCGGGTCTCACCAACCAGTTTTATCGGTTTTTCCTTCTCTTTTTAACTGTTTTCCAGACGAATTTTGTCTGCGATTAATGCAATAAACTCTGAATTTGTCGGTTTTCCTTTGCCATTATTGATCGTATATCCAAACAACGCATCAATGGTATCCATTTTTCCACGGCTCCATGACACTTCAATGGCGTGTCGAATCGCACGCTCTACTCTGCTGGCTGTGGTCTGATATTTTTTAGCGATTGTTGGATATAAAATCTTTGTAATGGAATTTAGCATTTCGATATCATTTACGGACATAATGATTGCATCTCGTAAATACTGATATCCTTTTATATGTGCCGGAATGCCGATTTCATGGATCATATCCGTAACCAGGCTTTCCAGATTTCGTTTCATCAGTTGTTCCTGACTTTCATAAGGAACTGCTTTTCGTATCTGAAAACTTTTCCGCTTCTCACGATGTTTGATCATTTTAATTCTGTTTACAACCACATCTTTCGCGAAAGGTTTCATTATGTAGTAAGATGCTCCCATCTGAAACGCATCTTCTGTGATACCTTCTTTTCCGATTGTGCTTATCATGATAAATTCAGGGCTCTTTTTGATAGTTTTATCTCTTTTGATCTTGTCCATAACAGCCAGTCCATCCATTTCCGGCATAATGATATCCAATAATACCACATCCGGCTGTTTTGTTTTTATCATCTGATATGCTTCTTCTCCATTCCGCGCAGTTCCAACCACTCGCAATTCTTCATCCTGTGCCACAATATCTGACAGCAGACTTACAATCAGTTCATTATCATCTGCAATTCCGACATTTAGCTTTTCCATACTTACCTCCTAATGATATTTTTTGCGAACAAATACATTATAAAGATTAGATACGACATTTTTTTGTCGAGAATTGTCAATACAAGACAGATTCCCAAATATCTTAATAATCATATATGTTACTATATAAATAATTTCTTTGCAATTTTTACATTGTATAAATCCATTTTACTATTGACAAGTAATAATTCATATGATTTAATATTCATATGAATAAGTAATCACATGTTCAATAATAATTTAGGGAGGTCCTTATGAAAGATACATTACATGACGACATGAATGAACTTGAAAATACTGCATCTGTTCACGAGAATGAGGATGACTGCGATTGTGGCTGTCACGACCATGATCACGAAGAACACGGACATCATCATGAACATGAGCATCACCACCATCACGACGACGATCACTGTGACTGTGGCTGCTGCGATGATGATGACGACGATAACGATGATGACTGCGATTGTGGCTGTCATCATCACGATCACAATCACCATCATCATGCTCACCATCACCACCATGAAGAAGTACATCATGTGGAGCGTGTTCATACCGGAAACAGCAAAATCTACATCCTGCAAAACCTTGGCTGTGCACACTGTGCCGCTAAGATGGAAGAAAAAATCAACAATCTTCCGGGTGTAACCGCTGCTACTATTACTTATACAACCAAACAGTTACGTCTTTCTGCCAAAGATCCGGACAAATTTTTACCGGAAGTTCAGAAAATCTGTGCTTCTATCGAATCAGAAGTAAAAGTTGTTTCCCGTGATGAGCTGGAAAAGGCAAAAAAACAGGCATCTGCAGAAGGTCATTCCCACGAAGAAGAAGGCGATGATAAAAAAGAGCTTGCCTGCATTATTTCAGGTGCGATTCTTTTTGCCATCGGTATTATTTTAAATCACACCATTGACAATACTTTAGCTACTTTTATCATTTTTGCAATTGCATATGTAATCCTTGGTGGAGAAATTCTGGTCAAAGCTGCTAAAAACATCTCCCACGGACAGGTATTTGACGAAAACTTCCTGATGGGTGTCGCAACTCTTGCTGCTTTTGCAATCCGTGATTTTCCGGAGGCAGTCGGTGTTATGCTGTTCTACCGTATCGGTGAATTCTTTGAAGATAAAGCCGTTGAGCGCAGCCGTGGACAGATTATGGATGCCGTTGACATGCGTCCGGAAGTTGTAAACCTTGTATCTGGAAACGACACTACTGTAATTCCTGCCGAAGATGCAAACATCGGTGATATCCTGCTGATCCGCCCGGGTGACAGAATCCCGTTAGATGGTATAGTCATTGAAGGTGAAAGCCGTCTGGATACCTCTCCGATCACTGGTGAGCCGGTTCCGGTTGGCGTATCTGCCGGTGATGAGATCACTTCCGGTTGTGTGAATACTTCCGGGCAGTTAAAAATGCGTGTAGAAAAACCGTTATCTGAATCTATGGTTTCCCGTATTCTCGAATCCATGGAAAACGCTGCCGCAAGCAAACCAAAGATTGACCGTTTTATTACCAGATTTGCAAAAGTATACACGCCTTGTGTCGTTATTGCAGCTGTTATTGTTGCCGTAATCCCGTCCCTGGTAAGTGGAAACTGGAATTACTGGATTTACACCGCAATTTCCTTCCTGGTAATGAGTTGTCCGTGTGCCCTTGTATTAAGCGTACCACTGGCATTCTTCTCTGGTATCGGTGCCGGTTCTAAAAAAGGCATCCTGTTCAAAGGTGGTCTTTCTATGGAATCTTTGAGCAAACTCGGTGCTGTTGTTATGGATAAGACAGGAACCATCACAGAAGGCAACTTCAAATTACAGAAAATCATATCTGTCGGTGATCTGTCTGAAGATGAACTGCTTGCAATCTGTGCCGGATGTGAACATCATTCCACACATCCGATCGCAGTCAGCATCGTAACCGCTGCAAAAGAAAAAGGACTCACTATTGAAGAACCCGCAAAACTTTCTGAGATTGCAGGACACGGAATTGTTGCAGAAAACAGTCATGGTACTGTTTTATGTGGTAATCATAAATTAATGGATAAATATCAGATCACAATGCCGGATCTTTCTGATGCATCTTACGGTGCCGAAGTATTTATGGCTGTAAATGGTGTATTCGCCGGATATATTGTTATTTCCGATACGATCAAATCCGATGCCGTTTCCGCCATCGGACAACTGAAAAAACTCGGTCTGCATTCTGTAATGCTGACAGGAGATTCCCAGTCTGGTGCAAATGCAGTTGCAGCTGCTACCGGAATTGATGAAGTACATGCAAAACTGTTACCGGAAGGAAAATTAGACAAACTTGGAAAAATCCGCAGCAAATACGGTTCTGTTATGTTTGTCGGTGACGGTATCAATGATGCTCCTGTTCTGGCGGGCGCAGATGTCGGAGCTGCAATGGGAAGCGGTGCTGACGCTGCCATCGAAGCGGCAGATGTCGTATTTATGACTTCATCCACCGAAGCAATTCCACAGTCCATCCTGATCTCCCGTGCAACCAATCGAATCGCAATCCAGAACGTTGTCTTTGCACTGGTGATCAAGATTGCTGTTATGATCCTTGGGCTGACCGGTCACGCAAACATGTGGATGGCAGTTTTTGCAGACACCGGTGTTGCTATGATCTGTGTACTGAACTCCATCCGTGCACTTTACATTAAAATCAAATCTTGATTATGACTGGCTAAAATCTATTGGATAAAATTACCGAATAAAATTTGACTTGTTTTTCATTTTCCGTTAAAATAGAAACAGTATGTTAAGATAATTTCGATTTGGAGGGAAGAAATAATGGGTATATCAAATATGGACGATTCCAGCAATGATGAAACGTTATATCAGCTTGCTGATCTGTTTAAAGTGTTTGGAGATCCAACCAGAATACGCATTCTGGCAATTCTCTCCAAACAGGAATTATGTGTGCAGGACATTGCAGATTCACTTTCCATGACACAGAGTGCGATTTCACATCAGCTGCGGATTCTCAAGCAGTCCGCACTGGTAAAATTTCGCCGTGATGGCAAAACCATCTACTACTCTCTTGCCGATGATCATGTCGCAACGATCATGGCACAGGGACTGGAACATGTATGCGAATAATAATTATCCTGTGATGCATACAAAAATATGACATATTACGAAAAACTGAAAATGAAGGGATTATGATTATGAAACCATTACAACGACGTAATTCTCTCCTGCTGGTACTTGCAGCATTTATCTGGGGAATTGCTTTTGTTGCACAGAGCGAAGGTGGAAAATCAATCGGTCCTTATACATTCAACGGCATCCGCTTTCTGCTAGGTGCCGCTGTCTTATGTCCGGTGATTTTTCTTATGAATAAAAAAAATGCAGCAGGTTCAAATGAAGCCAAACCCGCGAACCGTCGTGTCCTGCTGATGGGAGGACTTTTCTGTGGATTTATTCTTGGCATTGCAAGTACGCTGCAGCAGCTGGCACTTTTTTACGGCTCCACTGCCGGAAAAGCTGGATTTCTGACCACTTGTTATATTATTATCGTACCGTTGCTCGGACTGTTTCTCGGAAAGAACTGTGGCTGGAATATCTGGGTAGGAACGGTTCTCACACTGATTGGACTGTATCTGCTGTGCATGAATGGTTCTTTTACTTTAGGATTTCCAGATCTGCTCTTGCTGCTTTGTGCATTCGTTTTTTCCTTACATATCCTCTGTGTAGATCATTTTTCTCCAATGGTAGATGGAATCAAACTTTCCTGCATGCAGTTTCTGGTGGCCGGTATTGTTTCCCTGATTCCGGCATTTTTCGTGGATCTGCAGCATTCCTTTGCAAATCTTCCGGCAATGCTGGCACAATTTGCTGCACCGACTGCTCTGATTGCACTTCTGTATACAGGAGTTCTTTCCTCTGCCGTTGGCTATACCCTGCAGGTAGTTGGTCAGAAAGGACTAAATCCGACCATTGCTTCTCTGCTGATGAGTCTGGAATCGGTTTTTTCCGTTCTCGGCGGTTGGGTCCTCCTGCATGAACACTTAAGCGGCCGGGAACTGTTTGGCTGTCTGCTGATCTTTGTTGCCGTGGTTTTGGCACAGATTCCGGTACAGTCAATTCACAAACGCCGTGCAGATTAATTGATTCTTATTCCTAAAGATGTTTTCGCAAATTCTATCCACAGATTCGAATGTGTTTGGATGCCAGCGAATTTTTAATATTAAAAAATAAAAGGAGTCTTATCATGGAGCTGGAAAAAGATACCCGTACTGAATTTGAAAAAATGGAAAATGGAGAAATGTTCTGGAACAGCGATGAAAAGATCGGTGAACTGAAAAAACATGCCCGTCGGCTGGCAGACCGTTTTAACGCCACTACAGAAGATGAACCGGAACTTCGTCTTTCTCTTTTAAAGGAATTGTTTGGTGACTGCGATGACGATATTTTTATCAAGCCACCTTTCCACTGTGATTACGGATTTCATATCCATGTCGGCAAGAACTTTTTTGCAAATTTCCAGTGCGTCATGCTGGATGCTGCTCCGATCACCATCGGCGATAACTGTCTGATGGGGCCACAGACCTGTCTGTATACCGTTAACCACCCAATGGATTCCAAAATCAGAGTTGCCAATTATGTGTACGGAAAACCGATTACCATCGGTGATAATGTATGGTTCGGTGGAAACTGTGTGGTTCTTCCGGGTGTTACCATCGGTAATAATGTCGTTGTTGGAGCCGGATCTGTTGTAACAAAGGATATTCCGGACAATGCGGTTGTTGCCGGAAATCCGGCAAAGATAATTCGCTACACAGAATAAAATCATAAAACAGCATTTTGTATTTCAGGAATTAATATATGCTATGTTCTTATTGCAAATTATTACAGGTCATTGTTAAATTATGATTTACTAAAATCTGGTATCTATGTACAAAAATCCCGCATGTTCTGGGAATGAGCAATTTTATGGCTGCTCAAACTTCAGATCAGACGGGATTTCTTCATTTTTCTTTTTTATTTCATGTCCACTTCTATGATTATACCAATTCTATAACCATACAAAATTTGCAAATCCAATGATCAGCGGTACAGCAAGAATCGACAATAACGTACTAAAGCAGATATTTTTCACCGCTTCCGTGTAATCCATGCCATTTAACTGTGCAAATATCGCCACATTGGTTCCGATCGGCGCAGATGCAGAGATCAAAATTGCCAGACGTACATCCTGAAAACTGGATGGAAACAGTGATAACACGGCAATCGTCAGCATCGGGATGACTACCAGACGGACAATCGTTGCTACATATACGATTTTTGTCGTAAAAAGCTCTGTCAGCTTTGTCTGAGCCAGATACACGCCAAGAACGATCATGGCAACCGGTGCGTTAAGCACTGCAATAGAGCTGACTGCTGTTGTTGCGATCGGCGGAATGGATACTGGAAGTAAAAACAGGATAATTCCGATGACAACTGCAATGACGATCGGATTTGTCACAATTTTCTTTGGGGATACTGCACTTTTATCTCCGGTGATGATCATAACACCGTAAGTCCACTGTAATACCGTCAGCAATGCAACAAAGATTGCAATATAAAAAACTGCTTCTTCGCCAAGTGCCATCTGTGTCAGCGGAATCCCGATAAAACCGGCATTTGAAAACGCTGCACAGAAGTTTTCCATTGGATGCTTTTTTCCAAAAAACAGTTTTGCAACCAGCATGGATAATGCCAGCGCAACAACTGCTATCACAAAAGATTTTCCAAGGCCAGCCAGCTTCTCATAATCAAATTCGATCATAAAAGGCTTGATGATCGCCATCGGCAAAATTACATACAGCAACAGTGTTGCCAGTTCTTTACTTCCCTGCTTGGTGATCATCTTCTTTTTATAAAGAGTGAATCCAATCATCATATAGATGAACATCAGGAAAATCTGTTTAAAAAGTATCTGCATAATTTCCATAACTACGAATCCTCCCATTTCACAATGTTCTCAGTATAGCAGTTATGGAAATATTTGAACAGTAATTACTTGCACGATACTAACCATTTATATAGTGTGCATAGTAAAGCCGACATTCGCAATCCGCTTTCGCTACTTGCTCATGAACTTTATATTTTTTATGGTTTTACAATCAGATCTGCCTGTGTCATCTTCTCAGCGATCACATACATATTTGTAACTTCGCCGACTTTCAATTTGTCTGTTAAACCATAATGGTTCAGACAGGTGCCACAGGTAAGAATCTCCACCCCCTGTGCTTCCAGTGATTTCAGATCTTCCAGTGACGGAGATTCCTCACAGGAAATTTTTGCACCGCCATTGTACAGCAGAATAGTTGTCGGCAATTCTTCCTGCTGGCTTAATGCATAGATAAATCCTTTCATTAAAATGGCACCCAGTTCATCATCTCCGGTTCCCATCGTAGATGCAGATAATACAACAACGGTATTTTTCTTTCTTGCATCCGGATAACAAACCGTTTTCTCCTCTGCTTCTTCTGCCTGTGGTGCTTTTCCGTCTACAGAAATTGTCATAATAACTTCAAACTGACCTTCTCCTAATTTCTGAGATCTGACACCATAGCCTTTCTGATTTGCCATCTTGGTCAGATTCTGAACTGCGATCTCATTGTCTACCAGTGTCTGTACTTCCCCGCTGCCGCCTAACTCTTTGATGGCATTTTTTGTTTTTACTACCGGGATCGGGCAGGTATCGCCCATTGCATCTACTTTGATCATTTCTTTTTCCTCCTGATTTTTACATTACTACAGTAATCTCTGTCTCACTTTTTTCAAGCACTTCACCGACAATCTCCGCCGGGAGACCTGCTTCCCACAATTCCTGCCGCAGCGCCTCTGCCTGTTCACCGGAAACAGCCACCAGCAAGCCACCGGAAGTCTGCGGATCATACAAGACTTCTTCCATGGCAAACGGCACATTGACAAATTTTACATGCTCCTGTACATGGTTTCGGTTCCGCTGTCCCGCTGCTGTCAGCAAAAATTCATCTGCATAATCTAATGCTTCTGAAAATACAGGAACGGCACTTCCATCGATTTGACAGCTTAGTTTTCCATCCATCATCTCATGCAGATGTCCTAAAAAGCTGAATCCCGTAACATCTGTGCAGGCATGAATATCATACTTTCTGCAGATCAGAGACGCATATTTATTTAACGTTGTCATAGATTCAATTGCCGCTGCCATTGCTTCTTCGGATGCCTCCTGCACGCGGTTGGCAGTAGAAATGATACCAACACCGAGTTTCTTCGTCAAAATCAGCTTGTCACCCGGTTTTCCACCATTATTCGGATAGATCTTATCCGGATGCACCACTCCGGTTACGGACAGACCATATTTTACATCCGTATCATTGATGGAATGTCCTCCTGCCAGCGTTCCACCGGCTTCGATCACTTTTTCGGAACCGCCGCGCATGATTTCTCCTAAAATATTCAGATCCATCTGTTCCGGGAAACAAACGATATTCAGTGCCGTTTTTACTTCACCGCCCATGGCATAGATGTCACTGAGGGCATTTGTCGCCGCAATTTTTCCAAAAGTATACGGATCTTCCACCATCGGTGGAAAGAAGTCCAGGGTCTGTACAATCGCAATGTCATCGCTGACTTTATAAACTGCCGCGTCATCCTTGCTGTCATATCCGATCAGCAGGTTCGGATCTTCCGGTCCCTTCGGCAATCGCTCCAACACCCGACTTAAGATACCCGCACCAAGTTTTGCCGTGCATCCTCCCCCCTGACAAAATGTAATTTTTTCTCCCATATTACCATCCACTCCTTATCATATTTCCGGATTTTGTCCCATAAAACAATTGTTATGTTTATTATATCAAACATCTTTATTTTTGCACAAAAGTTTTTTCCTATCAATACAATTTCTATATTGAAATTCTCAATAAATGCGATACAATAGAGGTTGGACTTTTTTAAGATTACAAGAATACGCTGATTTTTTCATAACATGCATCTTGTAAAAAAGTATCGTAGACATTTGGAAATTTTCAACAAACTATTACTATATTTAAACATTATTACAGGAGGAGATTGTGACATGCAACTAGATATGACAAAAGGACGACCTCTCCCGGTCATCCTGAAATTTACAATTCCGTTGATTATTGGAAATGTGTTTCAGCAGCTTTACAACATGGTAGATACTATTATTGTTGGACGTTATGTCGGTGCCGATGCACTTGCTGCCGTTGGTTCCACCGGAACGGTCATGTTCCTGCTCACCGGCTTTTCCCAGGGAATTACCGCCGGTTTTTCCATATTGATCTCGCAGCGATATGGTGCAAAAGATGAAAATGGTGTCAAAGGTGCGGTCGCAAACGGCATATTTTTATCCATATTCTTTACTCTGCTGCTGACTTTTTCCTGCCTGTTTCTGATGAAGCCATTACTGATGGTTATGAACACACCGGAAAATATTTTTGATGATGCGTATTCCTATATTATGATCATTACTGCCGGAATTGTGGCAAATATTTTTTACAACCTGCTGTCTTCGTATCTGCGAGCAGTCGGGAACAGTAAAATACCGCTGTTTTTTCTGGTATTTTCTGCCTGCTTAAATGTTATTTTGGATCTGTTTTTCATCATCCGGCTGCATATGGGTGTGTCCGGTGCTGCATGGGCAACCAATCTGGCTCAGGCTATTTCCGCGGTACTCTGTGCAATCTACATCTGGTGTAAGATCCCAGATCTGAAACCACAGCGTAATCAGTGGAAACTGTCACGTATTGATACGAAAAATCAGCTGACAGCAGGCATTCCGATGGCATTACAGTTTGCCATCACATCTTCCGGAACTATGATCATGCAGTCTGCCATCAACCTATTTGGTTCCACAGCAGTTGCTGCATTTACTGCTACCGGAAAATTACAAAATCTGCTAATGCAGGGAATGATTGCCATGGGACAGACCATGGCGACCTACAGTGGCCAAAACTTCGGCTGTGGCGATATCAAGCGAATCAAAGCAGGTGTAAAAACTGCCCTCTGTATCGCGCTGATCTACGCCATTGCAGTAGCTGCACTGATGTGTTCCCTGTTAAAACCATCCCTGCACCTGTTTTTCTCCGGTGATGTGGATATGGCAACGATGTTTCCGTGGGCACAGACTTATGCATACATGTGTTCTATGTTCTTCATTCCGCTGAGCACGATCTTCATTTTCCGCAATACCATGCAGGGCTGCGGTTACGGTTTTCTGCCGATGATGGGCGGTGTGGCAGAATTATTCGCACGACTGGTGGTTTCCGTTGCCGCCATGAAGATTTTAAACTTCCGTCTGGCTTGTTTTGGTGATCCTGCCGCATGGATCGCCGCTGCCGTTTTTACCGGTGTTTCCTATCTGTTCGTTATGCGAGATATTGAGCGAAAACGAAACGATACTATCGTTGCCAGCTAGAAATTTTACTGCATATTGTCATCCCGCAAAGCATCAATGATATTTTCTTTTCTCAGTTTTGCGGTAGCATAAAACATTGTGATAAAAATGATCAGAAGTACACTTCCAAAGCTGATACACAGGCTTTGGAGTGGAAACTGATACTTCAAGATTGGTATCTTACTCATCGCTGCCCTGTTCGAGCATGGTTTCTATAAAAATACCATATCCTTTCGTCGGATTATCGACAAAAACATGTGTCACCGCTCCAATTACTTTTCCATTTTGTAAAATCGGTGCACCGCTCATGCCCTGAATGATTCCTCCGGTTTCTTGAATCAGCGTATCATCTGCCACCTGAAATGCAATGCCTTTATTGGCTTCCTGCGGATTCAGATCTACGTCTGAGATCATAATATCATAAAGCTGACGCGTATCTTCCAAAGTCACAAGAATCTGTGCCGAACCGGTTTTGATTTCCTGCTTAAATCCAATCTCCATGGCTGAGGCTTCCTGTAAAAGATCCGGTAAACCATCTAATCGCCCGAAAATTCCATTTTTTGTATTTTTCGTAATCTCTCCAATCTCATTGGCGGGAGTATAGTAAATCTGCCCCACCAGTTCGCCGGGAGAGCCTTTTTCTCCGCGAATGATACTGAGAATCTCTGCCTGGTATGCTGTCGCAGATTTCATACTGACCAGACGCTCCACGTCAACATCTGTAATACCATGTCCCAGTGCACCAAATCGTCCATCAGCATCCACATACGTCAGTGTCCCGATTCCCGCCAGATCATCCCGCACCCAGACACCAAGCTGATAGTTCCCTGTATCATTTAATATCGGACATAATTCACATTCCAATGGTTCGCCCTCACGCATTACCGAAAGCCGCATGACCTCCCCGCTGCTTTGTGCAACTGCCTGCTGCACTTCTTCTTTCTCCGATACTGTTGTTCCATTTACCGCCGTAATGTAATCACCCGGTTTCAAAATATGCGCCGCCGGGCTTTCCACCGTTATGCCATTTTGCACAATGTCACTGATATCCACCACCAGAACACCGTCCGTGTGGATATAAATTCCAAATGGTGTCCCACAGGGAATCACCTGCGCTTCTTTTACAATGTACACCGTTACACGTTTCACCGGAATAATCCCGAACAATCGGCAGGATACTTCATAACTGTTGCCATTTATGTTTCCAGAAGAGGATATTGTACCGTCCACAGTTTCAAGCTTCGTTGTCACGGGCAAATCTTCTGCCAGCGTCACTTCTTCTCCCCGTAAAATGGATATAGTATCCGGAATGGCATCCACCAGCCACAGATATGCCGAACAGATCAGCATCACACAGAAAAGTAAGAAACTTTTTCTTCTGTATTTTTGATATTTTTTTAGCACCTGCATGTCAACACCCCATCTTTCCAAAAGGATTTTTCTCTTATGTCACAAAAAAAGATACCCTTTTACAGGTATCTTTCTGTTTTTATTATATGATTTTTAAATAATTTCACACAGGTATTATCTTACCGCATCTGCCATTTCTTTCATCTCTTTTGCATTGGTCAACACCGCGTCCGTAATCTTGACGCCGCCAAGCATCCGGGCAAGTTCCTGAATACTTTCCTCACGGTTCAGACTTCGGATATTCGAAATGGTAACATCTGCACTGGAAGTTTTTTCAATTAAAAAATGATGATCTGCCATGGCGGCAATCTGTGGTAAATGGGTGATGCAGATAATCTGATGATTCTTTCCGGTAAGTTTGATCTTCTCCGCAACCATCTGCGCCGTCCTGCCGCTGATTCCGCTGTCAATTTCATCAAAGATCAATGTTTCAATCTCATCAGTTTCTGCCAGAACGGTCTTTAATGCCAGCATGATTCGGGATAACTCACCGCCGGAAGCAACTGCATCCAGAGGTTTTAAGGGTTCGCCCGGATTCGTGGAAATCATAAACCGTGTCTCATCCAAACCATTTGCCGTGTAATGATCCAGTCTGCCAAATTTCATTTCAAACTGTACATCCAGAAAATTCAGCTCCAACAAAGCCTGTCTGGTCTGATCTGCCAGTTCTTTTGCATATTTTTTGCGAATTTCTGTTACTGTCTCACAACAATGCTGCAATGCCGCTTCTGTTTTTCTTAATGTTTCCTCTAATTCGGTCCGATATTCCTCATAATGCTGTAACTGGTCCAGTTTTTCCTCTTTTGCCTGCTTTTCTTTCAAAATATGTTCGGTGGTTTTTCCATATTTTGACTTTAAATGATTGATCAGATTCAGACGTTCTTCCACTCTCTGGAATGCTTCCTCTGAAAAATCCAGCTCAGAGACATATCCTGCCAGATCCCGGTTAAAATCACTGAACAGGCTTTCGATTTCCTCTAATTGCTCCGAAAAAGCCCCAAAAGATTCGTCGAACTGAGAAACTGCATGTAACGCACGTACTGCACGACCGATCTGGTCCGCAGCATTATCACTGCCTTCGGAACAAAGTTCCTGACATTCTGCCGCCGATTCCATAATCTTTCGTCCGTGGGACATCCGCCGGTAATCTTCTTCCAGCTCCTCATCCTCCCCGATTCGAAGATCTGCATTTTCAATTTCTTCTATCTCATACTGCAAAAAAGAAATCTCTCTCGCCTGCTGCTCCGCATCCAGAGAGGCTTCCTCGAGTTTTTTTCGAATCGCGGTATAATATTCATATTCTTTTGCCAGTTCTGCCTTTGGCGCTTCCAGCTCCCGTTTTGCATAGGCATCCAGATATTTCATATGATTTCGTTTTGCCAGCAGAGACTCATGTTCATGCTGACCATGAATATCAATGAGCAGTGATGCCACTTTTCGCATCAGTGCCTGAGAAACTGTCTCCGAATTGATCCGGCAGACACTGCGCCCACTGGCATAGATTTTCCGGCTCATAATGATCTCGCCATCCTCCGGATACACCTCAAGCTCACGCAGAGCCGTTTCCTGTGCCTTATGCTCCACAGAAAAAATCAGTTCCACCAATGCAAATTCTGCATTTTCCCGCAGCATGGATCTGGAAACCTTTCCCCCCAGTGCCAGATTCACGGAACCGATGATAATGGACTTACCGGCTCCGGTCTCACCGGATAAAATATTGAGTCCCGATCCAAATGTTACTTCTGATTCCTCGATCAGTGCAAGATTTTTCACATGCAGGTTTAATAACATATTCCTACTTCTCTCCTTCTACTCTCTCTGTAGTCCCCGAAGCCGCTGCATCAGTGCAGCTGTATCCTCCACCGTACGCACCGCGCACATAATGGTGTCATCCCCCGCAATACTGCCGACAATCTCATGACAATCCATGGCATCCAAGGCAACCGCAACTGCCATTGCCATTCCTGAAACTGTTTTGATCACCAGAATATTCTGTGCCATATCCAGAGAAATCACACCATCTTTGAATACACGTCTGTATTTTTCCTCCAGATCCTGTCCTGCATCATAAAGGGAAGTATATTTCTGCTTTCCTCCTTTGATGGCTACTTTTGTCAGCTTTAATTCCCGGATATCACGGGATACCGTTGCCTGCGTCACCTTGTATCCTGCTTCGTTGAGCCGGACACAGAGTTCTTCCTGCGTATCCACGTCATATTTCCGTATAATTTCCAATATTTTTGCATGCCGTTTTGCTTTCACTTCTGGCACCTCCATAGCATGTAATACATACCACAATCCTATGTGTTACATTAATTCAAGTCGAACGCAAGTGAGACTTGGTGCGTGATGCCGGTCAGCGTAAACTGACATCTTCTTCTTAGAATCACTGCACATTCTCGCGGAGCGTCTATCTTCCATATTCACCCGGTCTTTGCCGTTTTTAATGAATCTCCTGCATTTTTTTTCGCAGGATCTGTAAGAAGCTTAACTGATTCAGCTTCAGAATCTTTGCAGATTCCGGCGCTTTTTTAATATGAATACTGTCTCCCACCTGCATATGCACAAAACGGTCTCCATCAAAACTGACTTCTGCTTCCTCATCCTCTTCCTGACGGCGTTTTGCAAGAATCACATCAATCTCTGCATCCGATCCGACCACAATACTTTTTGCCAGCGCACTGTGTGGATTGATTGGTGTAATTAACATCAGATCAGCTTTCGGATCGACGATCGGACCTCCCGCAGACATACTGTAACCGGTAGATCCTGTCGGTGTGGAAATGATGATACCATCTGCACTGTAAGTTGCCAGATATTCTCCATTGACCGACACGATCAGATTGACAATCTGTGGCATGCCACATCGATGGATCACAATATCATTCAGTGCAAACGTTGTTCTGCCTGTGGCATCTTTAGAATCACTTCCCGCGATCAACATCCGTTCTTCCAGCTCATACTGATCATTAAACAGCTTGTCAATGGCATCAAATACCGTGCTTCGCTCCAGCTCACACAAATAACCTAACGTTCCCATATTGACACCGATCAGCGGAATCCCGATACTTGCCATATCTCTGGCCGCCCGAACCAGTGTACCATCGCCACCAAGTACAATAATACAGTCTGCATCAATATCGGACTGTTCAAAACGGCGAAGATTACGTTCACTCCATCCGGTTTTTGTACTGACATAATGAGTGCAGGTTCCGCCCTTTGCAATAATATAATCGGAAATGGCATTTGTAACTGCCAGATTCATATCTTTATGTTCGTTTGTGATAATAAAAAACTTTTTCATAATATTACTTATCAAGCTCTGCATGTGCAGCTTCTACCACTGCTACCGGATCAACGCTTTCCTCCTTTGCCGCAGTCTCGCTTTTCTGAATGTGCACCAGATACTCGATATTTCCCTCCGGTCCTTTGATCGGAGAATAAGAAAGGTGCAATACGGAAAATCCGTTCTCCAACGCAAAGGATACAATGCGCTCTACTACTTCCAGATGTACTGCTTTGTCTCTGACCACGCCTTTTTTTCCGACTTTTTCACGGCCTGCCTCAAACTGTGGTTTGATAAGACAAACCATCTGACCGCCATCTCTTAACAGATTTCTTGCCGGCTCTAAAATCTTCGTCAGTGAGATAAAGGACACGTCCACCGATGCAAAATCAAGCACATCGTCGATATCCTCCGGTGTCACATAACGGATATTTGTTTTTTCCATGCAGACCACACGCGGATCCTGACGCAGCTTCCATGCAAACTGTCCATATCCAACATCCACAGAATATACCTTTGTGGCACCATTCTGTAACATACAGTCGGTAAATCCGCCAGTAGATGCACCAATATCCATACAGATATCACCGTCCAACGTCAGTCCAAACTCATTCATGGCTTTCTCCAGTTTCAGACCGCCACGACTGACATATTTTAACGTATTTCCGTGAATTTCAATCGGGACATTTTCCTCAAAAGAAGAACCTGCTTTATCTTCCCTCTGATTGTTGACAAATACATTTCCTTCCATGATCATTGCTTTTGCCTTTTCTCTGGAAGGAGCCAGATTTCTTTTTACCAGTAATATATCCAGTCTTTCTTTCATCTTCGTTTTTTATATCCTTTAATCCTAAATTTTTATCCTAAATGGTTTTGTATGTCTCAATAATTTTTTCTGCCATACTCTGTGCATCCAGACCAATCCGTTCATGTAACTGTGAAACAGTTCCATGCGGTACAAACTGGTCGTCAATGCCAAAATGAAGCACTTTTGTATTCTCATTTGCCGTGCTTAAAAAAGCTGCCGCTGCATAACCGAAACCACCGCGTAAAATATTTTCCTCCATGGTAACGATCAGCAAATGCTCCTTTGCCGCTTTCAGAAGTGTTTCCTGATCCAACGGTTTTACAAAACGGACATTGATCAGAGAACAGTCATAACCTCTCTCATGAAGGATCTCATGTACCTTCACAGCTTCTTCTACCATGTTTCCAACGGCAAAAATCGCGATCTGCATTTCTTCACAGATCCATTCACTCTTTCCATAACAGATCGGTGCACGATGTTCCTTCAGACCATCATAGACCGTTCCACGCGGATAGCGCACTGCCACCGGTCCGTTCTGTCGAAAAGCAAACCGCAGCATATCCGCAAGCTCCCATTTATTTTTCGGTGCAAGCACAATCATATTCGGGATCATCCCCATAAAGGACAGGTCAAACACTCCCTGATGGGTCTCACCGTCTGCGCCAACCAGACCTGCCCGGTCAATGGCAAATACTACCGGAAGATTCTGCATACAGACATCATGTACAATCTGGTCAAATCCCCTCTGTAAAAAGGAAGAATACACCGCAAATACCGGATGCAGTCCTGCCGCTGCAAGTCCTGCTGCAAAAGTCACTGCATGGCCTTCCGCAATTCCCACATCAAAAAATCTTGCCGGATACTCCGAACGGAATCTCTTTAAACCAGTACCGTCTGCCATAGCTGCCGTAATTGCCACAACTTCGTCATTTTTTGCAGCAATCTTGCAGATCACAGTAGAAAATACATCTGTATAGGTTGCTTTTTCTTTTTGAACCAATGCCTTTCCTGTCGCAATGTCAAACGGTCCTGTTCCATGAAAATGTGCCGGATGTTCTTCCGCCGGCAGATAACCAAGCCCTTTTTCGGTCTGTACATGTACAACCACCGGGCCGTTGACTTTCTTTGCTTCCTGCAAAATCCGGACCATATCATTCAGATTGTGTCCGTCCACCGGTCCCAGATAAGTCACTCCCATATTTTCAAAGATCATACCCGGAATCAGCAGCTGCTTTAAACTGCTTTTGGTTTTGCGGATTCTGCGTACCACACGTTCACCATATGGCAAACGCTCCAGGGAACTGTGTACTCCGGACTTAAATTCCTGATATGCCTCTGCGGTTCTCAGGGAAGCAAGATGCTGGGAAAGTCCTCCCACGTTTTCAGAGATGGACATTTTGTTATCGTTTAATACAATGATCAGATTTGTATTCAATTCTGCTGCATTGTTCAGAGCCTCGAATGCCATACCACCAGTCAATGCGCCGTCTCCGATGACAGAAACTACATTGTAATCTTCTCCAAGCAAATCTCTGGCTCTGGCAAATCCAAGTCCCGCAGAAATAGATGTAGAGCTGTGTCCTGTATCAAAGCAGTCACAGTCACTCTCAGACCGCTTTGGAAAACCACTCATGCCATCCAACTGCCGCAGATGGTCAAACTCATTTTTTCGTCCGGTCAGGATCTTATGTGTATAAGACTGATGTCCCACATCCCAGATCAGTTTATCCTCCGGGAAATTCAGCACCAGGTGTAACGCCATTGTAAGCTCCACAGCTCCCAGATTGGATGCCAGATGCCCTCCGGTTTTGGAAAGATGCTCGATCAGAAACTGCCGGATCTCTCCTGGCAGCTCCTCCAACTGTGTCTCACTTAAATATTTTATATCATTTGGCTGATTAATTCGATCTAATACCGACATTTTTATCCCCTATTTTTTTCTGTGAACCAGATAAACTACCAGTTCATTCAGATAACTGTTTTGTTCTTTCAGAGAAGCAAGACCATCTAATGCTCTCTGTGATATTTCTTCCACGTCCTTCTGTGCCTGCTCCAGTCCTCGGATTGTCACATAGGTTGTCTTATGATTCTTTTCATCGCTTCCGATCGGTTTTCCAAGCGTCTCAATATCACTGGTAACATCCAGAATATCGTCCTGAATCTGAAATGCCAGACCAATATCTCCTGCGACCTGTAAAATCACATTCTGTACCTCCTCATCAGCACCTGCCAGTACCGCTCCGATCAGCATGGAAGATTCAATCAGTGCTCCCGTCTTCAGATCATAGATAAAATCCAGTTTTTCCCGTTCTAAGGGTAAGCCCTCAAATTCCACATCCACTACCTGTCCGCCAAGCATGCCATAAATGCCGGCTTTCTGTGCCAAAATCTGCATAGCTTTTGCCACATTTGGATTTCCCGGCTCTGCCATCAGCCCCTTGCAGGCAGTTTCAAATGCGAAATTCAACAGTGCATCACCTGCAAGGATTCCCATTGCCTCTCCATATACGACATGTGTCGTTTTTCTTCCACGGCGATAATCATCATTATCCATTGCCGGAAGATCATCATGGATCAGGGAATACGTATGAATCATCTCAATTGCTGCCATAAATGGCTCAATTGCTTTGGAGCTGCCGCCAAACAGACGATACGTCTCCAACATCAGCATTGGGCGCAGACGTTTTCCACCTGCCAGAAAGCTGTAATTCATTGCTTCCATGACCGTCTTCTGATACCCTTCCTCTGCCGGAAGAAATTTCGTAATGATATCTTCTACCTCTTTGGTATGCTCTGTTATCTTTTCTCTGAATTCCATATTCCGTACCTCTCCTATGCGAAAGGAACTTCCGTTCCATCCTCTGCGATTACCATCATCTTTTTCTCTACCAGATCCAGCTTTTCATTGCAGCTTCGGATATCCTTCATCCCCTGTTCATACAGCGAGAACGCATCTTCCAATGAAATATCCGGATCTTCCATATTGTTAAGAATCTCATCCAGACGCGCAAACATTTCCTCCAGTGATGGCTGACGCTCCTGTCCGGCTTCTGTTTCTTTTTCTGATTCCTGATTTCCTTCCATATTGTGTATTTCCTTTATACTGACTGCATTTCATTTTCTGTGAACAGTTTCGCAAAAAATATATGCAGATATTATTCCTTTTTCTTAATCTGACACACTTTAGCTTCAATCGTAGCATCCAGCGTATATGCCGAAAACTGATCCCCCGGATGCAGCCTGGATGCCCGCTGCAATGGTTTTCCATCCGAATCCGTCAGAAACGCATACGGTCCCTGCAATTTTTTTAATGGGGAAACTCCTTCCAGTCGCGCCGCATACATTTCCAGTCTGTGACGCTTCTGTCGTAAAATTTCCTGCATTTTACGTTCCAGAGCTTCTTCCTGATCCATAAGATACTGCCGATTTTGCAATAACTGATTTTTCGGATGCAGATTCTGCAAGCGTAACTGATATTCCCGCAGAAAACTTCTCTTTTTCTCAATCTGCTGCTGCAATCGCCGCACAAGCAGCTCCTGACCGTTCTGAAGCATATCCAGCACCCGGTCAACTTCAAATACTGCCAGCTCCGCCGCCGCAGAAGGTGTCGGTGCACGCAGGTCTGCCACATAATCCGCAATCGTAAAATCCGTCTCATGTCCCACCGCGGAAATGATAGGAATCGGGCACTCAAAAATAGCCCGTGCGACAATTTCTTCGTTAAATGCCCACAGGTCTTCCATTGAACCACCACCCCTGCCAACAATGATCACATCCACATTTTTCGCTTCCAGCGCGTGAATGCCCTGCACGATAGATGCCGCAGCGTACTCGCCCTGCACCAGTGCCGGATACAGAATCACCTGTACATAGGGGTTTCTCCGGTGTGAAATATTCTGAATATCGCGGACAGCAGCTCCGGTTGGTGCTGTCACAACACCTACCCGGGATACAAAGCGTGGAATCGGCTGCTTGTATTCTTCCGCAAACATGCCCATCTCCTCCAGTTCCCTCTTTGTCTCCATAAATTTCTGATAAAGAAGTCCTGCGCCCTCCCGGGAAATTTCTTCCGCATAAAGCTGATATTTTCCGTCTCTCTCATAAATCCGAATCGCTCCGATCACCACAACACGGTCGCCCTCTTTCATATGAAAAGGCAGTCCCCGTGCTGCCTGTGTCCGAAACATGATTGCTTTGAGCACACCGGTCTCATCTTTCAGAGTGAAATAAATGTGCCCGGAAGAATGATATTTACAGTCAGACACTTCTCCACGCACCGCAACATGATTCATCATAAAATCCTGCGCAAACATATTGCGGATGTACATATTTATCTGTCCGACAGAATAGACGTTTCGTTGTTTCATACCATTCCTGATAAGATTCCGTTTACGAATGCCGGTCCATGATCTGATCCGTATAATTTTGCCAGTTCAACTGCTTCATTGATGGATACAGATACCGGAATGTCATCCTCATATTTGATCTCATATGCAGCAAGACGCAAAATAGAAAGTTCTGCTTTCGCCATACGTGTGGTCTTCCAGTTTTTGGATGCATGGTTGATCATTTCATCAATCTCATCCATATGTTCCACAATGCTGCGTACCTTTCCGGTCATATAGTCGGCATCTTTTTTACGGATGTCTCCCAGATCCTCCATATATAATCCAATCTGTTCCTCCAGTTCATCCGCACTGTGGAACTCAACTCCAAACAGGATTTTAAAAATCTGTTCTCTCTGTTCTCTTCGGCTCATATTTTCCTCCACCGTTTTTTCTATTTGTATTTCGTGGCATCATTCCCATGCCCGCGCGCAGTTTTTCTACTCAGCTGCGCCCTTCATATCAACATCTGCAATTCTTACATTGACACCGGATACTTCCAGTCCTGTCATATTCTCGATGGCGGATTTGATCTTCTCCTGTACATTACGGGATACTTCCGGGATTCCATAGCCATAAGCGATATTGATGGTTACATATACCTGAACTTTATCTTCCTCGTCCACTTCAATGCGTACGCCTTTGGAAAGATTCTTCATACCAAGACGGCTTACCAGCTCTTTTGTAATGTTGCCACCCATGGAGCAGACACCCTCAACTTCCGTAGCAGCCAGTCCTGCAATAATTGTAATTACTTCCTCTGCGATCTGAACTTCTCCAAGTCCATCCTCTTTGATCTTTAATCCTCGTCTATCTTCAGCCATAGAAAAAACCTCCTTATCATAATCAGATTTTCAATATTATTTATTAGTATACCAAATTATTTGATGTTTGAAAACGTTTTTTTAATGGATCGATGCAAATACGTTGCACACGATCAGAGATGTTGCTGCGGAAAACAGCACCATCTGTAATGGTCGCACTATACCGCGCCGCCGCCAGAATACATTCAACAGAAAAATGCCAAAGGTCAGCAGCAGCATAGATACCAGCGGCCAGAAATACCAGCAGGCAATCCTCGTATTCTGGTAAATCATGGAAGTGCACACCGTCAGAAGCAATCCCGCCACAATGGGACGCATGTATGTCTGCAGCACATGAAAAATCTGCAGGTTTTCAAATCGTTCATAAATATAGACTACCGCAGAAAATGTGCCACCGGATGCTGCAATACTGCAGGCAAACCCACATAACGCCACAAAGATGCCGCACCAGGTGCCACCGGACTGACACCCTAATATGTATCCCACGCCTGCCAGAATCTTGCACAGGATTGACCCCGGAAGACCATTCGCCACGGATGCGATCTTAAAATAAAAGTCTTCATATTCGATCATTCCCGTGTTAACAAACATCCCGTTTGCGACTGCCAGGTAAGCATCGCCACCGCCAAAGGAGATCACCGCTGAGATTAATCCTCTGCCGGCAAATGCCAGCGTTTTTCCAAAACAAAGAAACGCCGGCAAAGACAGCAGGAAAAACAATCCTGCCCAGCAGATTTCCTCCCGAACCAGCCGCTTTAATGATTTCCACGAAAACGGTATTTTTCCTTCAATTCCTGCACGCAGTCCATAAATCGACAATACTACCATGGCAAGCCGAATAATCCCAAGCACCACCGTGCTGTTGATCAGATGCATTTTTCCTACACAGAAACAGTAAAGTACTGTGATCACTATCGCTACGATCACTCTGCCCAACCGGAAAACACCGCCGATATAAAAAATAATAAAAAATGCGGCACACAGCACATCAATGGTCGAAATGTCAAAAATCGGCGTTCGATCAATGCCAAACAACTGAAACAGTTCCTTCCCGGAAGTCAGGATAAATACCAGAAACATAAAAAGCATACCGCTTTTCGTCGTTCCACTCTCCCGGCATTCCCGCCAGGTTCCTTTTGCATACATGATCAGCATATAAATGATATAGGCGGTAACACCTGCGGAAGCAAACAAAATCTGCTGTAATACCCGCATTCCCGAACTGTTGATCAGAATCAACAGTAACACTGTCAGAAAGGTTCCCGGTAACCCCATTAAAAGTGCGGAAAGCAGCATTCCCGGCATTCCACAGACCTTTCGTCCCACTCCCGCTGCCACTTCTACCGGAAGGGCACCCGGCGTAATATTTGCCACGATCACATCCTTCGTATATTCTTCCTTATTGACCAGCCGTTTTTCGTATACAACCTCGGATTCAATGACTGGAACCAGTGCCGTTCCGCCTCCAAATCCGATACAGCCAATCTTGAACATCGTAACAAGTAACTCTTTCATATTCCGTTTTTTCTCGTGTCTGTTGTCCTTCTTACTCATCTGTCACTATCCAAAATTCTCGTCTATATAACAACCTGCAGGCATAATTGTTTTTCTCCACTTATGCCGCCTGCCGCGCACAAATAACGCATACCATTTTATATGTTTCCATCTGTTCTCTGCCTATGCTTCTTTCTGGAGCATCTGCAGAAATTCTTCTTCTGTAATTACCGGGATTCCAAGCTGCTCTGCTTTCGTCAGTTTGCTTCCCGCATTTTCTCCTGCCAGCACATAACTGGTCTTTTTCGAAACACTTCCGGCAGCTTTTCCACCGTTCTTTTCAATCAGCTCCTGTGCTTCTTTTCTGCCAAGGTTTGGCAGCGTACCTGTCACAACGATCGTCAGACCTGCCAGCAGATCACCGATGGTATCATCTTCTGCCAGTTCCATGGTAAGTCCATATTCCCGCAATCGCTCCAGAATCTTCTGATTCTTTTCACTTGCAAAATAATCCAAAATGCACTCTGCGCTGACTTCTCCAATATCATTCACTTCCAGAAGCTGCTCTCTGTTTGCCTTTGCCAGGGCATCAATGCTCTTGAACTTGCGCATGATTGCTTTTGCCGCTGCTTTTCCTACATTCTGGATTCCAAATCCTGTCAGCAGCCGGAATGGTTCATTTTGTTTAGATTGTTCGATGGCATCCAGCAGCTTATCCGTATTTTTTTCTTTTCCAACAATGCCCTGTTCAATCAGTTCTTCACGATAATCTTTCAGGCAGTAAATATCTGCAATATCATGGATATAGTCCAAACGCACCAGTTCTGTCACATAGACAGCACCAAAACCTTTGATATCCATGGCATCGCGTCCGACAAAATTGATAATATGCCGTTCTAACTGTGCCGGACACTCCGGAGAAACACATCGAATATCTGCCGTATCTTTTTCACGGACTGTTTTCGCTCCACAGACCGGACAGATATCCGGAATCTGGAAACGTTGCCAGTCTGCCGGACGTTTGTCCTTACGCACTTCTTTGATTTTTGGTATGATCTCACCGGATTTGTATACCACGATGGTATCGCCGATCCCCACATCCAGAGTATTGATAAAATCCTGATTGTGTAGGGTTGCACGGGAAACACTGGTGCCACACAGACGAATTGGTTCAAAAATGGCAGTCGGAGTAATACGACCGGTTCTTCCTACGGATAACTCAATATCCAGCAGCTTTGTCTCTTTCTCCTCCGGCGGATATTTATACGCGATCGCCCAACGTGGTACTTTGGATGTTGCGCCAAGTTTCTGGCGGTCTGCAATAGAATTTAATTTCACAACCGCTCCGTCAATATCATAAGACAGATTTCCTCTGTTTTCACCGATCTTGCAAATAGCATCCCACACCTCATCTGCGGTATGACAGACACGATAATCTTCAATCACCGGAACACCCTGTTTTTTCAAATACTCGTATCCTTCCACATGCGTCTTAAATTCATGCCCCCGCACTTCCTGTACATTAAATATAAACATGGAAAGCCGGCGTTCCTTTGTAATTCGGCTGTCTAACTGGCGCAGCGTACCTGCCGCACAGTTTCGCGGATTTGCAAAAGTCTTTTTGCCAAGCATTTCCTGAGTTTCATTTACCTTTTCAAAATCTGCATTTTTCATATAGACTTCGCCACGAATTTCGATATATGGCAGTGGCTGCTTCATTTTCTTCTTTACATCAGAAATCACTTTAGCATTTGCTGTCACATCCTCACCCTGAATAATTCCGTCTCCACGGGTAACTGCTAATTTCAATTCACCTTCTTCATAACGAAGAGCCATGGAAAGTCCGTCAATCTTGTACTCTACGACAAACTCCGGATCTTCTAACTGTTCCTGCATCTCATGTACGAACTCATAGACTTCTTCTTTGGAAAAGACATCCTGCAGGCTCAGCATCGGCACATTATGACGCACTAACACACCGGCGGTACGTTTCGCGGTTCCGCCGACCTTCTGTGTCGGAGAATCCGGTGTCACAAGTTCCGGGTGTTCTTTCTCCAGTTTTTTTAACTCCTGCATCATCATATCGTACTCATAATCCGTAATCTCCGGATCATCCATATTATAGTAACGATTGCTGTGATATTCTATTTGTTTACGCAGTTCTTCTGCCCTTACTTTATAATTTTCCTGTTCCATTCTCATTTCTCCGTTTTTATACTTACGCTGACCTATATTCTTTAAAGAATATATCCGTTTGTCACATGTCAGGCTCCACATGAATTTCATTTGATCTGTTCGATTTATCAGCAGTCTTAATTCACTTTCTGACCGTACCTTTTGTTCCGGATTTTGGTGCACTATAAGAATGTGCCGTCAATTTTTTTAACTCCTGCAGTTCCTCTCCGGTGAGATCCCGATACGTTCCTGCCTCCAGATCTCCAAGTAAAATATTCATAATCCTTGTCCTCACCAGCTTTCGCACGCGATAGCCACAGACTTCACACATTCTTCGAATCTGACGGTTATACCCCTGTGTCAGAATGATCTGAAAGGTCCGCGCACTGACTTTTTTTACTTTACACGGTCTCGTATGTACATCCAGTTCTTCCAGATATAATCCATTACGCATCTGATTTAAGAAATCACCGGTAATATCTTTATTGACTGTCACAACATATTCTTTTTCATGATAATTACCAGCCCGCATCATCTTGTTCACCAATTCTCCCTGATTAGTCAGCAGGATCAGACCTTCAGAATCCTTATCCAGCCGTCCCACCGGATAAATTCGCTTCGGATAACCGATATAATCAATGATATTATTTTTTTCACGCTTCTCGGCGGTGCAGACAATCCCCACCGGCTTGTGAAATGCAATCAGGATCTCCTCATCCTCCAAAGAAACTTCTTTCCCACAAAACGTGACTTTCATCCCCGGCATAATCCGGTCACCGGTCACTGCCCGTCGCCCATCGATCCATACGTTTCCCTTTTCAATCTCACGATCCGCAGCGCGCCGGGAGCAGACCCCGGCTTCGCTGAGATATTTGTTAATGCGGATTCCCGCCTGTTTTTCTTCCATATCCCGCTCCATTTCCATCCTTGTACTTCTGTCATTTGGCTTGATCATTGTAATTTAGCCATGCTTTATTATTACAGCATTCTATGATTCAGTTATCATCCAATGTTTCCAGGCTTCATTCATCATCCAGATAAGAACGCATCTTCTGAAGGTTCTCCTCCTCAAAATCAATCATTTCCTTTGCCAGTTCCGTGGCATAAATTCCGGCATCCTTATATTTGTGGATCGCATGTTTTAATTCCCTGACTCCACGGTCATTTCCCTTATACATCAGGTCTGCCATATCCCCGGTCTTGTTCTGCACCATTGTTTTCATGCGGATCGCTGTTTTCAGCATCGCCGTGGAGATTGGTTTCGGCTCTGCCGGTTCTTCCCCGTTCTCCCGCAGACGCATTCCTGCCTTTCTGCCAAACTGCTGCATTTTATCTGCCTGCACATTTAATTCATATGCAAACTCCTCATCATAAATATCCTTTAGTACTTCGTGAATCGCTTCCACACCCATGCTGGCATTTCTGCATATCTCATGTAACAGATCATCCTCGTCTTTTTGTGTCATGACAATACCTCCGTTTTTGGTTAGTATTGCCACTTCCGTTTAAAATATGTATCTCATTACATATTAGAACAGACGTTCTGCCTGTTTTATTTTTATCGAAGCCTCATACCCCAGACAGACATCAAAAGGGAACAGACTGGCTGTCCCCTTTTTTCTCATTCTTATACGCCACTTGCGTCTTCCTTTTACGGATGCTGTGTCGTTACATATTCAGTTTTGACATATCCTACAATATCCCCGGTCTTAACCTTGCTCCATCCATCCGAAGTAACGGCAAGCTGTCTCAGCTCAGAACCCTGTAACGCAGATGCCAGTACCGCAGATTGCTCATTCGGTTCCTGACGGATATTCATGGTTTCTGTTGCATAAACCCATGCTTTCTGCTCTGTCTCCGTCGGAGTCTGTGCCTGCTGCTGATCCTGCTGTTGCTGTTGGTCTGCCGCCTGCTGATCCTGTTGCTGCTGATCCTCTGCGGCTACCTGATTTGCAGCTTCCTGTGCTTTCTGCTGTGCCTGCTGATCCTGTGCAGTCTTCCATTCGTTGATTGCATTTGTGATCGTTGTTTCGATCATATTTTTCAGATCCGCATCTTTTGCGACTGCTTCCTCATATCGTGTCTGAACGTTTGCCTGTAATGCAATGACATCCTCTCCTGCCTCATAATCTGTGATGAGCTGACGGATCGTATCATCCAGCGGATTTTCCTGATAGTTCAGGTTGAAAGAACTGTAAATATTGTCAATGTATACCTGTCCTTTGTCATTGGTACGGACATAGAAGAAATCCAGTCCCGGTGCTGCAGTCTCTATATTTTTATATTTCAGATCATAAGCAACAGAAACTATGTATGAATTCTCATCTGCTCCGGGCTTTGTATAACAAATAATATTATCAAACTTCTCAATATACTGGCTATACATAGAAATGTAACTTTTTTCCATGTCTGTGATCGGATTTGCATAACCAACCATTTCTTCGGTATCACCAGCTGCATATGTTTTGTAGTAATTTGCAAACAACTCATTGATCTCTGCATGTCCGTCTTTTTCATATTCCTGCGTGGACAACGTCTGATTCTTCTCTGCCGCCGCCTTCTTTGCCTTCATGCTCTTTACACCGATCACGATCGCACAGATTGCTACAACAATCACAAGACAGGCAATGCCGACAAATGCTAGATTTCTGCGCATAAATGCCACAGATTTCTCCTTCTTTGCCTCCATCTGATCCACACTGCGTCGCAGAGTCTTTTTCTTGGAAACAAATTCATTGGCGATTGGTTTGCCTTCTGCCATACGGGACTTATCCTTCACGGATTCCTCAGAGATAAACTCCAGATCCTCCATGATATCGTCCTGTGCCGCTTTTTTACTATGCTTTTTGTTATGCATTTCAAATGTATGCTTCTTATTTTCTTTATTATGATTATGCTCCGAATTTGTATGTTTCATTTGCTTCACTCTTTTTTCTTTTTTTATTTTCGGTTCTTTTGTCTCTTTATGTTCGCTTCCTCCGGTCACAATATCCGGAATCTCATATATTTCCTCTGTATCGCTTTTTATATTTGGTTTCTTCTTATCAAAATCTGACATTTTCCACCTCCGATATTTCGCCTAACATCATACCACAGCAAAGAAAATACGTCTAGGTATTTCCAAAAAAGTTTATGAAATGCTTAGAATTCATGTTACGGTTCACTCATCATATGTAGTAAATTTGTGAATGGCACGTGTGAAAAGTAACGAATTCATAAGATTTTCATAATTCTTTTCAAACCCAGACGTATTATTATAGTTTAAATCATACTATTCTGTTTTATCGTAGATAGCTTCCAGTTCTGCCTTATTATTCGTATATATAACCGCATCTTCCCAGGTAATATATCCCTGATGCATCAAACGCACCAGATCCATATTCAGGGTATGCATGCCAAGTGCTGTTCCCGACTGCATCATACTGGAAATCTGATGTGTCTTTCCTTCCCGGATCAGATTCAGGATCGCATCCGTTGCTACCAGAAGTTCCGTACCTGCCACACGGGTCACACCACCGCCGCACGGGATTAGGCACTGACTGACGATGCCTTTTAATGTACCTGCTTTTCTGCCTGTTTTTTAATCTGTTTTAAAAAGCTGTCCCATTGCCCGGAAGATCGATAATACGTCAATTTTGATTCTGTCGCCAGATATACCGTTTTGGCATTTTCCTCATTCTTACGAAACTCCGCCTTTCTCCAGTAATTCGTAAATAGTGGAACTGCGATTGCGGCGATGAGGCCCATAATTACAAGTACAACAATTAATTCCGTTAACGTAAAACCTTTTTTTCCTATCTTCCTCATTCAATTCTCACCTAATTTATCTATTGTAATTAATATATTTGTTAATTTTTCATACTCAGAATTAGCATAGCATATTTGGGCAATTTTTCAAGTTTTTTATAAAAAAGCAAAAAATTCCCGGTTTCAAACCGGGAATCAAAATGCAGCCGGCGGGAATCGAACCCACATTGCAGGAGTCGGAGTCCTGTGTTCTATCCGTTAGACTACGGCTGCGAAATATACACTTGCAACGAACAAAATTTATCATACCACATACACTGCAAAAAAGCAAAACTTTTTTCGCGAAAGTTAAAGGCATTATTATAACGGACGAAAAATAGGAGAATTTTGTCTCCGTCGCTAACAATCGCTCCTTGAAAAAAATTCTTCCATTTTTCTGTTCACTGATAAATTATATATGTTAATTTTTCTCACTCTCTATATATTCAGGTGTCTGTTCAATATTTTCTATACTATTTAGTCTTCAAAATCTGCATGTCGAAAAGCATTGATTAGTTTCTGCTAATTTTTAAAATCTCTTCCGCGATTTCCTGCGGTGTCTTTCCATCTGTTGCCACTTTAATGTCACAGGCATTCGCATACAGCTCCCGGCGTTTTTCCATCAGAGATGCAATATGTTCCACATTCATATTTCCATTCAGCAATGGGCGATCCGTACTGTCTTTGACACGCTCATACACCGTCTCCGGTGTTGCTGTCAGAAGTACGATTTTTCCAGTTTTCTTCATCATCTGTGTATTCTGGTCACGGAGTACTGCGCCTCCGCCACAGGACACGATTGCCGGTTCCGTCTGTGAAATCTCCCGGACTGCATCTGTCTCCCGGTCACGAAAATAGGTCTCACCGTATTTTTCAAACATATCGTTGATGGACATCTCATTTTTCTCTACGATCCATACATCCATATCCACTTCTTTGGCTCCGGTTAACTCATGTAATTTATGTGAGATGGTTGTTTTTCCGGTTCCCATAAAACCGATCAGATAAATGTGCTGTGTCATACTTTTTTACTTCTCCTTCTATAATATATTGCTTCTAATTAACATAATCCCTGATGAATCACGGTCAGAATATCATCCAGCTTATCAGCTGCGATCTGTCCCGGTGCAGAAGTCTCTCCCACAGCACCGAACGTGATACAGGAACCAAAAATCTCTCCTGCCATACGGCTGACAACGCCAAGTGCGCCCATAGACATAGTCACTATCGGCAGAGTCGGATACTTCTGCTTCATATCGTTGGTCAGTTTCAGCAGACGGACCACATCATCTGCATTCTGCGGCATCACTGCCAGTTTTGCCACGTCTGCACCGCCCTGCTGCATCTGCTCCATCAGCATCCGCAAAATACGATCATCCGGTGTTGCATCAAAATCATGATGGGAAGCGATCACCCGAACGCCAATCCGCTGAAAACGTCGAATTTCTTTTTCCGGTTTTGTTGCCTCAAAAAATTCCAGATCAATCATATCGGCACAACCGCTTTTTGCCGCTGTCTCATTCAGTTTCAGAATCTTCCATTCTTCCATCTGACGGCTTCCGCCCTGCTGTTTTGTCCGGAAAGTGAACAGGAAAATAGTCTCTGTCAGAAATGGCTTTACCGCATCTAATACTGCTCTGACTGCTGCCACATCATCTGCCTCACGAAAGCAATCCACTCTCCATTCGATCATCTGCACTTTCTGTTCCGTCAGTGCTTTGATATGTTCAATAATTGCTTCTCTTTCCGGTGAAACCACCGGCACACAGATCACCGGTTTACCGTCTCCGATCCGGATTCCTTTTATTTCAAATGCATTCTGCATATTTACCTCCATTCCGCAATACGCTTAACGGTTTTTTGTATCATGAACAAAAGCGGTTCATGATCAATATTCGCCGTTCGTCAATCATGCCAGCGTGTTGACTCTCTTGCGCTCATTGTATCATATTTTTACAGATTCAGGAACCATAAAAGCCGACAGACATTGACTTTTTTTCAAAAAACACCTATCATAGTACCATATATTTGCAGAGTAACTGTTTTGTAATATCTCACCAATTTACATGGGACAAAACACAATATTCTGATTATTAATAAGGTAGGGAAGAAGAATGGAAATCACTGGAAAAACCAAATTAACAGGACTCATCGGCACTCCTGTGGCGCATAGCGTATCTCCTCAAATGCACAACGAGGCATTTCGCCAGTTAAACCTTGACTATGTATATCTGGCTTTTGATCTGGCAAACACAGATCTTGGTACCGCTGTACACGGGCTTCAGGCAATCGGTGCAAAAGGTTTTAACGTAACCATGCCGTACAAAGTACAAATTCTTGAATACATGGATGAGCTGACTCCGGCTGCTACCATTGCGCAGGCATGCAATACCGTGATTGCAAAAGATGACAAGCTGATTGGTCACACAACTGACGGTGTCGGCTTTATGGAATCTGTTGCGGATGCCGGACACAATATTATCGGAAAGAAAATGACCGTTCTTGGCGCTGGCGGCGCTGCTACTGCAATCTGCACACAGGCAGCATTGGACGGTGTCTCTGACATTGACATGTTCCAATTAAAAGAATTTACAGAAGAATATGAGCGTGCACTTGCATTTGCAGACCGTGTCCGTGAGCATACCTCCTGCAACATCAATGTTTACGATTTTGCAGACATCGATCAGATGAGAAAAAGTATCTCTGAGAGCGCGATCCTGACAAACGCAACCAACGTCGGCATGGCACCTCACGAAGACGGATGCCCGATTCCGGATGCCTCTATGCTGTTCCCAGAACTGATCGTATGTGACATTATCTACAATCCGCGTAAGACAAAATTATATCAGATGGCAGAAGCTGTCGGTTGTCACGTATTTAACGGAATGTACATGCTGCTCTTTCAGGGCGCTGCTTCTTTCGAATGCTGGACAGGTGAAAAGATGCCGATCGAGATTGTTCGACAGAAATATTTTCAACCATAAGTACCACTGCACACTACACATAAAATACTTAAAATACAAAATGTCCCCCTCTTATATTTATTAATGTAAGAATCCAGATGCAAGATTGGGACAGAATGGAGTAACACAATGAGTTTTTCATATTTAAAACAATTACCGACACCGGAAGAAATCAAACAGACTTACCCGTTAAGCGAAGCCTGCCAGAAGATCAAACAGGAGCGTGATGCGGAGATTGCCCGTGTTCTGCGCGGGGAATCCGACAAATTCCTTGTTATCATCGGACCCTGCTCCGCTGACAAGGAAGAACCTGTTATGGATTACATCCACAGACTTGCCAAAATCAATGAGCAGACCAAAGACAAACTGATCATCATTCCACGTATCTATACAAACAAACCACGTACTACCGGTGAAGGATACAAAGGAATTGCCACACAACCGGATCCGGAGGCAAAACCGGATATGGTTGCAGGACTGATCGCTGTTCGTAAATTGCATCTGCGCGCTATCGAAGAAACCGGTCTGTCTGCAGCAGATGAGATGCTTTACCCGGAAAACTGGGATTACATCAATGATCTGCTCTCCTATGTAGCCATCGGTGCCCGTTCTGTTGAGGATCAGCAGCATCGTCTGACCGTCAGCGGTTTTGATGTTGCCAGCGGTATGAAAAATCCGACCAGTGGTGACTTTTCTGTTATGCTGAACTCTGTATACGCTGCACAGCATCCGCATCATTTTGTACACCGCGGATGGGAAGTTGACACAACCGGTAACCCGCTCTCCCATGTCATTTTGCGTGGTGCAGTAAACAAACGCGGTGTTGCCATCCCGAACTACCATTACGAAGATCTGATCCGTCTGAATGAGATGTATGAAAAAATGGATCTGGTAAACCCGGCTTGTATCGTGGATGCCAACCATTCCAACTCAAACAAAAAATATGCAGAGCAGGTTCGTATCGTCAAAGAGGTAATGCACAACCGCAAAGAATCTGAGATCATCCACAAACTGGTAAAAGGTGTTATGATCGAAAGTTATATCTGCCCGGGTAACCAGAAAATCGGCGAACATATTTACGGAAAATCCATCACAGATCCGTGTCTTGGATGGGAAGAATCCGAACAGTTACTTTATGCTATTGCTGATTCTGTAAAATAGATTTACCTGTATTATTAAATCAGCAAAAAAAATCAAAAATAATAAACATCAAAGTAAAAAAGATATCCTTTTCTTATTTTTAAGATCAGGGTATCTTTTTAATTCAGGCATCATATTGTATTCCTTTTTTCCTGCTCATAACCAGAGACCTAATTATTTATTTTCATCAGGTACACTCCTGTTACATAACATATAGCAATATGATATCATGTATGATTATAACTTTCATGTCATCCAGCGATAGCTGCGTGTAATAAAATCCATGGATTCACCCAGTACTCTAACCAGATTCCGGCTCCGTATATTCCCGTATCAAGCAAAATTAATATTACCAATAATGCCTGTATTTTGTGATCTAGTTTATTTTTCAGCAAACGCGCATTTTTTTGCTCCTGTCTGACACGTTTTCCCGCTTCCATCAAAAATAACAGGAAAATGTATGCCACAACATAAGCAGCGACCTGCGGAAATCCAAGGATTCCCATCTGCCAGATCCCGGAAAATCCATACCGCCCAAGCAGCGCCGCAAACACAAAACCCCCGGAAAGTCCAAGCCATCCAAACCAGATGACACAAACAACGCGTCCATATCGAAAACACAAGGCGATCATTAAAATAACCCAAGGCAGTCCACGCTGTAAAAGAATGTTTTTTAATAATACCTTTGCAGGTTCCACATCGCCAGCACCAGCAAATTGTCGCACCTGATTTTCATGTAGAAACCCAATCCACAATGCTTCGTCATGAAGTGAAAAATTTGCCATAAATACGCCCAAAAAGAAACAACCAAGAAAAAGTGCCATGCATTTTTGCAGCATAGTTACTTTTCCCGGTTGTCGTAATGTTCCTGTGATCATCTTATTTCGGTAACCCTGCTGATCCTTTTTTTCATCTATATGCAGTATTTACCGTAATATGCCATAATTGCAGCGGCAGTCTTGGAATCCTGAATTTTCTGTGTCAGTACCATATCTTTTAATTCCTCAATGGTATAGCTTTCCACTTCCACAAATTCATCTTCATCCAGATGCTGCTGTGTCTTTGTCAGATCTGTTGCCAGATACACGTCGATGGTTTCGTTGCAAAATGCCACGGTGGTAGAGACCGTGATCAAAAGTTCTAAATGAGCCGCTTTGTAACCCGTTTCCTCCTCCAGCTCTCTGGCTGCGCAAACAGAAGTCAGCTCCTCCACGCTGTCTCTGGATCCAGCTGGAATTTCCAGTGTCTCACGATCCAGTGCATTGCGGTACTGGCGCACCATCAGGATTTTGCCGTCTTCCGTCACCGGAAGCACTGCTGCTGCGCCCTTTCGATGTGCAATATAATCCCAGTGTGCAATATTTCCACTTGGAGACTGCATGATGTCGTCATACACGTCCACAATGGCACCCTTATATTTCAGCACACGGTCAATTCGTTTCATTTCGTCCATGCCTTTCTTCCTCCAGTTAACGGTTATCTACCTTCTCCGGATACAGATCATGATTTGCCATCCGGTTCCATGCAACATCTTCCCACTTCGTACCCGGTTTGCCATAGTTACAGTACGGATCAATGGAGATACCGCCGCGCGGAGTGAATTTTCCCCACACTTCAATGTATTTCGGATCCATCAGTTTGATGAGGTCTTTCATAATGACATTGACACAATCCTCATGGAAATCTCCGTGATTGCGAAAACTGAACAGATACAGCTTCAGGGATTTACTCTCAACCATCCGCTCTCCCGGAACATAGGAAATGGTGATGGTTGCAAAATCCGGTTGTCCGGTAATCGGACACAGACTGGTAAATTCCGGACAGTTGAATTTTACAAAATAGTCATTTCCCGGATGTTTATTCACAAAGGTTTCCAGTACTTCCGGAGCATAATTATCCGGATAACGGACGTTCTGATTTCCAAGTAAGGATACGCCCGCAGTTTCTTCTTTACTTCTTCCTGACATTTATTTTTTCCTCATTTCTAACATTTTAGTCCAGTGCCGGATCTTTCACACCATTTTTCTCAAAAGCTGCCGCACGATCGATACAAGTACCACATTTTCCACACGGTTTTTCTCCACCTTCATAACAGCTCCAGGTCAGCTCATACGGTACTTTTAACTGTAAACCTTTTTTGACAACATCTGCTTTCGTCCAGTTGACAAACGGTGCTTCAATGGTCACCTGTTTTCCGCTTCCAAGATAAATTGCATCTCTCATGGCATTATTAAAAGCATCGGAACAATCCGGATATGCACTGCCTGCTGCATCATCGCTATGTGCGCCATAATAGATCACGCTGCACTCTTTGGACAGGGCAATACTTGCCGCTGAGGATAAAAACAGTCCGTTTCGAAACGGCACATAAGTAGACACCGGTTTGCCTTCTGTCCTGCTAAGCTGCTCGGCATATGCCTCCTCTGGAATCTCATCGGTAGAATGGCTGAGCAGTGAACAGTTGCTGTACTGGAAAATCTCGCCCAGATTCAGATACAAATGCTCTACACCATAATATTCTGCAATTTTTCTGGATGCTTCAATCTCTTTTTCATGCTTCTGTCCATATGAAACAGACAGTGCAATGACATTTTCTTTTCCATAGCGGTCAATGGCAAGTCCCAGACAGGTGGTGGAATCTACTCCACCGCTGAATAATACTAATGCTTTTTCACTCATGTTTTTTCCTCCAGATTATCTATTTTCACTCTTACATATCATCTTTTGTATTTAGCCTTTACATCGTTATTGTTCTTCTTTATATGTTACCGATTCAGACGCATCTGCAACAGCATATCATTCTGGAACCGTCCACGCAAAGTAGTCGTATAAGTTTTTGCATCGGTTTTCTTGATCCCACGGGCAGTCATACAGCTATGGCATCCTTCGATCAAAACTGCCACATCTTCTGAGCCGGTGATTTCCTGCATAATCTCAGCAATATCCGTTCCAATGCGTTCCTGAAGCTGCAACCGTTTAGATACCATATCTGCGATCCGGGCAATCTTGCTCAGGCCGATAACTTTTCCGTTTGGCACATATGCCACAGTCACTTTCATATCATACATTAATGCCATGTGGTGCTCACAATAGCTGAAAATATCAATGTCTTTTACAATGACAAAATCACTGTTTTCCGAAGAAAATGTCAGATCTTCCTCAAAGGTCTTGTCAAACATCTGCGCGATCTCATGATTGGTATAATTCATTCCTTCGAACACTTCTTCGTACATTCGCGCCACACGATCCGGAGTATCTTTGAGTCCTTCACGATCCGGATCATCTCCCAGTGCGATCAGCAGTCCACGGATATGTTCACGTACTGCATCTTTATCTATTGCCATAATTTATGACTCCTTTCTGTCTCTGTATCAACCTCTGGCACCCTACACACCACGCATTTCGCTGTCCCAGATGATCTTGTGCATCTGAAGCTGCATATTAACGTCGTTCATGCGGTTATCTTTCATAAAGTTTACGATATTTTCTAATTCAATCTGTCCATATACCGGACTTAAGTATACATGACATTTTTCTGTCAGATCATATTCCCGGATCACATCCCGTGCTCGACACAGATCTGTATAATCTTTCACTACAAATTTTACCGTATCATCTGTGTTAAGCAGGACAAAATTTTCAGTGCGCATCTGCGCTTCCATTCCGCTTCCCGGCAGTTTATAATCCATGGTAAAGGATGGTCTGTTCGGAATCCCCGCAAATGGAGTCAGATCTACACTGCCATTTGTCTCAATCTCTACACGCAGTCCCTTTTCCTGCGCCAGTGTCTCTAACAGCTCCAGAATATTTTCCTGAAGCAGTGGTTCTCCACCGGTAATGGTTACATTTTTAATTTCCATACTGCGAAGCAGTTCCACAATTTCTTCTGTGGATGTCCAATGAAACCGTGCATCCGCCTCATTCGCCCATTTTGTATCGCAATAAGCACAATTCAGATTGCACCCCTGCATACGAACGAACACAGCAAGCTGTCCTGCACGGGTGCCCTCACCGTTGATGCTGCTGAATATTTCTACCACTTTATAATTTGCCATATCATTTCATTCTCCATCTTAATTTTCTGAATAGATTGCACAGTTGTTCGGTGTCTCATACACCGCTATCTCCCGCACATCATATCCTTTTTCCGTCATTTTTTCATAAAAGAATTTGGAAAAATTCTCTGCGGTCGGTCGAAACGGTACTTCGATCAGACGGAAATCTTCTTCCTGCAATGCCTGAATGGTCAGCGGTTTTAACGTACCACTCTCATAAATAAACGCATGGTCATAGGCATCTGCCAATTCTTTTAAATCTCTGCGGATATCGCCAAAATCCGTAACCATACCTCGTAACTGTCCAGCTTCATGCAGCGTTTCTGCTTTCGCTTCCATCACGATCCGCCAGCGGTGCCCATGCAAGTTGCTGCATTTTCCTTCGTATCCGGCAAGAAAATGTGCCGAATCAAAACTTTCTTCTATTCGAATTTTATACATAAATCCCCTGTTCCTTTCTCATCTGCACCATTTCACCTGATGTAAAGCGGACATTCGCAATTCGCTTTCGCTACTTGCTCATGAACGCAGTCGCTTTGCGACCTGTCAGTGGGAGCTTTTAACTCCCACTGACATAAGCATCCCCTTTACTCACCGCTTAGTGCTCTACGCACTTGAAGCGTGGGAATGCTTATTCTGCGTTCAAACTTCTTATTCTCTATACCAAGTCTCATTTTTTCGCATTATACTTTTTCTTCATCCAAAATTCAGTATAAATTTCCTTTGTTAAAAAAGAGCCGTGGCTTTCTCTCACCACGGCTCGAATAAACACAGATTGTCTGATCTGATCTAGCCCTGGTTTTATTTTACGACAGGATGGTACAAACGAACTGTCTATTCTGTTTTCCAAACACAATTATTTATTATAACAATTATTTCAAAATAATCAATACCATTATTTTAATGATATCATTATTTCGACTATTCTGCTTCCTCACGGATCAGCTCCAGAATAGCTGCCAGCTCATTTCCGGTCGGCGGCGCTGTCTGTAACTCCTCGCGTTTTCCATTGGAGCCGACACCACAGAGAACGTTCTCCTCCCCCTGCTGTCCCTGCTCAATGGTAAAATAATGCATCTCATCATTCTGAGGATTCCATACGATATACATAGAACGTGCAAGCTGTGGAGCAATATTCATCTCCGGTAACTCAATACTTGCCACGCAGGTCTTTTCATCAATATTTAAAACCATGACATCGAAGTCTTTTTCCGAATATGGGCATGGAAGTTTGTCTCCATACGGCTGACGATATAGTGTTGCCATATATTTTCCACGCTCATCGTCCAATTTTTTCATAAAATCTGCTTTGGTTTTGTAAACCATCTGCGGAATAATGCTCCACTCACAGCTTTTTCTTGCAAACTGTTCAAACTGTTCCTTGGTCATCTTGATTTCTTTTGTCTGGCCATTTCCTTCTTTGAACTTTTTCATCGCCTCAATAAACTGCGGATGCAGGATCATCTTATCGGTATCCGGATTTACGATGATTCCTTTTAAGTTCAGTTTTGGATTGGAAGCAATTCGTAACAGTTCATCGATTCCAACATTCAGAATTGCCGGGCATTTCTTTGTATCCGGCATCTGCTCCTTTGTTGTATAGGCAGGTGCAAAAAATTCACCCTGCTGATTTTGCACAATAATCGGCAGCATACGCGGTGCCGCTTTGGTATCTACCTTCTCACCACGTTTTACTTTCTCGATAATTTTCTTCTTAATCTCCGGTGGAAAATCTGCCGGAACAAGAAATCTGGCATCCTTCATTACTTCCATCAGTTTTGCCATATTTCCGTTTGTTCTATCGGCAAGAAATGTTTTCATTGCGTTTTCTAACGCTTCATTATCCATATCAATACTCAATTTTTGTTCTTTGTTCTCCATAGTTCTAGAAATCCTCTTAACTCTCCATCATTCCGCAGATCATAAACTGGTTCAGATTATAGTCTTTACTGTTTTCATGTATACGAATGATATTTTCACCCACAAACATAATTTTTGCATGAAAAAATCCCGGACTGGCTTCAAACAATCGTGTCTGATGCACATGAATATCACAGCGCTTATCCAGAAAATATGTAAATGGATTCACACTGTCATCCCACTCTCGCACCACCAGCTCCTGCTCCTTTTTCAACTTACGTTCATTCATTTTTACTTCCACAATGTGTTTGACATACGCTTTTGCAACCAGCCCCTTTTTATCCCGGAACTGAAACAATATATAATCGCGTCCGGAAGAAATAATTCCTACCCGGGCATAACCGACATCCTGTCCCACCATGGTAATGGTACACCATTTCCCATGCATGGAAGTACAGTCAAAATATTTTCCCGGCTCATGTACAATCTTATTTGCTGCCATGAAACTCCTCCGATTTTTCAAATTCTGTTAAGCGAACATTTTCATGCTGCTCTCACTATTTACTTATTAAAATTTAAATTTTTTTAGAAGATCACCCATGGATGTTCCGATTTCTTCTGCCTTCGGAATCTCCACCTGTACTTCTTCTTCCTGCTCTTTCTCCTGAAGCAGAGCTTTCATGCTGAGACTGATCTTGCCATCTTTATTTCCGATAACTTTGACCTGTACTTCCTGTCCTTCTTTCAGAACAACAGACGGATGTTTGATACGATCCAGAGAAATCTGTGAAATATGTACCAGACCGGATACACCATCACCCAGATCCACAAATGCGCCGTAATCTTTGATGGTTTCTACTTTACCTGTCAGCACTTCGCCTTCTTTGAATTCAGCTACTTTTAATTTTTTCTCTGCATCACGCTGTTCTTTTAAAATCTCTCTTGCAGATAATACCAGTTTATCATTCTCAGCGTCTGCTGTGATAATGCGAACTTTCAGTTCTCTGCCAAGCCACGGATTTAAGTCATCTACATGGCTTAAACTTAATCTGGATGCCGGAATAAATCCACGTATACCCTCTACCAGTGCGATGACGCCTTTATTTACAATACCGGATACGGTTACATCCAGTGTCTCCTGATTCTCATATAACTCTTTGATTTTCTCCCATGCCAGTAAAGTGTCGGTATCTTTCTCGCCGTCCCCCATTACTTTATAGGATTCTTCCAGTTCTTTTTCAAAATCTTTCATTGATTCTGCCATTTTTGTTTCCTCCATGTACATATGCTGTCGCTTATTTATTGGTCAATATCGCGAATTTTGAATAATATTTAAAAATCGCTTTGCCCTTGATCTCATCTTTTTTTACGTAACTGTACTGTTCCGCTTCCTCTGCTGTTGAAGCTTTTCCTTCGTTTAACGCGATCTGTGCCCAGAAACGGCCATCTTCCGAATCGTTTCGGTTATCACCCAGTACAAAATAACATCCCTCTGGAACATTAAACGTGTAACCATCATTTTCCCAAGTCCATGTTTCCTTCAGATAATCTTCTTCCAGCGGTTCTGACGATCCATCGATATAAATTTTTCCATCCCGAATTTCAACAGTTTCACCCGGCAGTCCGATCACACGTTTGATATAAGTCTGCTTCTCATCCACCGGATAAGAAAACAGGATGATATCACCGCGCTGCGGCTCATCAAACCAATATGAAAACCGGAAACCGATCAGACGATCTTTAGTCATGATCGTATTTTCCATCGATCCGGACGGAACTCTGACATTTATAATCACAAACTGAGTCAGCACAAAAACAACCGCAATCACGATCACAAACATCCGAATCCAGCTAACCACTTCTTTTCGCATGTCGCCTTTTTTTTCTTCTTCTGTCTTATTGTTTTCTGTTTCTTGTTCTTTCTTCATGCCAAACTCCTAAATCTCAATATCTAATTCTACCGGGCAGTGATCTGATCCAAAGATATCTGTATGGATCTTCGCATCCTGTAACCGGTCTTTTAATGACTCTGACACAACAAAATAATCTATTCTCCATCCAGCATTCTTCTCCCGGGCTTTAAACCGATAAGACCACCAGGAATAAATTTCTGTCTGCTCCGGATAAAAATAACGATACGTATCAATCATGCCGTTTGCCAGCACATTGGAAAATTTTCCACGCTCCTCATCGGTAAAACCTGCATTTTTACGGTTTGTCTTTGGATTTTTCAGGTCAATTTCCTGATGCGCCACATTTAAATCCCCGGCATAGATCACCGGTTTTGTCTCTTCCAGAGACTTGATATAAGCAAGGAAATCATCTTCCCACTTCATACGATAATCCAGACGTGCCAACTCACTCTGAGAATTCGGCGTATATACTGTTACAAAGAAAAAGTTCTCATATTCCAGTGTGATCACACGGCCTTCATGGTCATGCTCCTCAATTCCGATTCCATAGTGCACAGACAACGGTGTCTGCTTCGTAAATATCGCAGTACCGGAATACCCTTTTTTCTCCGCATAGTTCCAATATTGCTCATAACCTTCCATTTCAAGCTGAATCTGCCCTTCCTGAAGCTTTGTCTCCTGAACACAAAAAATATCTGCGTCTGCCTCATGAAAAAAATCCAGAAATCCTTTCTTCACACAGGCACGCAAACCATTAACATTCCATGAAATTAATTTCATTTTAAACTTCCTTCTTCAATCCTCGCATTCTATGCAGTTCAACAATCATCCTATTTTATGGGGTTCTCTCTGAACACATAATGAGAACTGCAACTATTTTTCATACTGGATTAGTATAGCATATCAGACGGCAGACAGCAAGATTTATTCCAATTCTGTTGTTCCCGTTCTGTGTTCTGTTCTGTGTTTATTCTTACTTTATCTCAATTCTGCTATTGTTCCGATTTTCTGTTTATTCTGATCCCGATGACTCCGGTTTTGCATCTTTTCTTCTCAGCTTGGAAAACCAGATCATCGGTTCCGGGTTCTGTGGACGCTCACACAGGCTTTTCTCCATCCATACCATGTTGTACCAGCGGTCAAATTTATAGGCGCACTGATGGAATTCCCCCACCATTGTGTAACCCAGATGTGTATGAAAATCTACACTGTCTTTCGTTAGATAAGCATCGTTTTCCTGATCCGGATAAGCAATACAGGCATTCACACAGACAATGTGCTGTCTGCACAATGCAACTTCCAAAGCAGCATATAACCTTTTCCCTATTCCCTGGCCTTTTGCATTCATATTCACATAAATGGATGTCTCTACTGCCCAGTCATAAGCTGTCCGTTCATGCAATGGGCCGGCATAAGCATACCCAACGATTTTGCCATTCTGCTCTGCCACCAGATACGGATATTTCACCAGGGTTTGTTCAATTCTGCGCGTAAATGCTTCCAGTGTTGGCACTTCATATTCAAAAGTAATTGCTGTCTGTAAAATATATGGCGCATATATATCTAAAATTTCTTTTGCATCCAGTGGTGTTGCAATTCGGATCTGAAGCTTCGTATTTACTTCTGAAGCTGTCACTGCATGTACTATCTCTGTTGCATCTGTTATATCCGATTCTCTCGAATCTTTTTCTTCCATGTAAGGTTTTTGTGCAATTTTCTTTTCATCCTTTTCCTTAGATGTTTTTTCAAACGCAACTCTCGGACTGCCATCATCTACATAAATAATTCCACATTTTTCAAACCCGTTTTTCAGAATCAAGTGCTGCATCACCTTGTTATTTTCATGGGTATCAATGCGTAAATGCTGAATCTTGTTCCATGCAAATGCAAGCACCTGCGCCATGATGCCATGAACTTCCGGTGCTGAAGCGATCCGATGAATCGTCCCATAGAGACTCGTATCTTTCCAGCTGCCATGTTCAATATTCCGGTAAGTTGGATCGTCTCCTATAATCAGAGCAAACACCCCCTGAAGTTTTCCCTGCTCCTCAATCACATATAATTGTTCTTTTTCAATGTCTTTTCGTAACGTGTCCTCCGTCGGGTGCGTCTGTCCCCACTGAGTTGGATTGCCATGTTCCGCCATAAATTTGCGGGCATATACATAGATTTCCTGTATACGTTTCAGATCTTTTTCCTTTGCTATACGAATCATTGTGTTTCTACCTCTTTTCTAAATGATTTTCTAACAAATTTATTATTACCAGTTCTATTTTTCACTAATCTTATTTCTACTAATCCTGTGGAAATAATTTATTATGGTAATATCCGTCTGCCGCGTACAGTGTTGCTACCGGATTGTGACCAAGCACACGATCTTTTACCACAAGTGTTGTGGTCAGTCCTTCCGCATATTTATAAAACATACTGTCATGTCCCACACAAAGCCCCATCACAATATTCAGATCCGTGTGTTCTGCATTCAGCATCTTTGCCTGTAAAATCGGGTTGCACATGTTCACACCGGTGTTTTCACAGGTTTTTGGAATCCCAACTTCTGTTTTACGCACCGTGCCCGCCTTGCAGGCAACACCATATACCTCAAATCCGTGACTGCGCAAAATATGGCTCAGTGTACGTGTCTCACGAATCAGTCCCACACAGGTAGCAATCCCGATTTTCTTTGCACCGATCCGTTTTGCAAATTCAATGGTTTCCTCCACACGGCACATCTGACAATAATAGTCGCTCTCCACACCTGCCGCTGCAAGTGTTACTTTTTTATTTTCCTCGTCATCATATAAGCGGATCACTTCGCCTAACAACGTTTCGTCCATACCTGTTGTCAGGCAGAAATCCGGGTAATACTTGTCCATTTTATTACAATTTGTCACACCACAGTCGACACAACTGTGAATCACTTTCTTACATTCACTATTTTCGTCCATTATTCTATTCCTCCATATCTTTCGACACTCTCACAAAAAAAGTAAGATACCCTATCGTTAATTATAAGGTATCTTACACTTTTGTGCTATTATTCTTTTTCTCACTGGATAAAACTTTTGCCCTAAAACTGGATAAAAGTGTTTGCCCTGTGATAAATTAATTTTCATTCATCTTAGCAAGTTTTGCCGCCTGATCAGCTGCGATCAGCGCATCAATGATCTCCTGAATATCTCCATTCATAATGGACTCCAGACGATACAGTGTCAGTTTGATACGATGATCTGTCACACGTCCCTGTGGGAAGTTGTAAGTACGGATCTTCTCGGAACGGTCTCCGGTTCCGACCTGACTTCTTCTTGCCTCTGCCTCAGCATCATGTGCTTTCTGACATTCCATATCATACAATTTCGCACGAAGTACTTTTAATGCTTTGTCTTTATTTTTCAACTGAGATTTCTCATCCTGACAGGAAATTACGATACCTGTTGGAATATGTGTCAGACGAACAGCAGAGTCTGTTGTGTTGACACACTGTCCACCGTTTCCGGATGCACGGAATACATCGAATTTACAGTCGTTCATATCGATCTGTACGTCTACTTCCTCTGCCTCCGGCATGATTGCAACGGTGATAGTGGATGTATGGATACGTCCACCGGACTCTGTCTCCGGCACACGCTGTACACGATGTACACCACTCTCGTATTTCAGTAAGGAATAAGCGCCCTGACCAGTTACCATGAAGCTGACATACTTCATACCGCCGATACCGATTTCCTCCACATCCATAGTCTCAACTTTCCAGCGTTTGCTCTCTGCATAATGTACGTACATACGATAGATCTCCGCTGCAAACAGTGCTGCCTCGTCTCCACCTGCACCTGCGCGGATCTCCACAATAACATTCTTGTCATCGTTCGGGTCTTTCGGAAGTAACAGAATTTTCAGTTTCTGCTCTAATTCTTCTACTTTCTCTTTGGACTCTGCCAGTTCTTCTTTTGCAAGCTCGCGCAGTTCCTCATCGTTCTCCTCCTGCAACATGGCAAGACTATCCTCGATGTTCTGTTTATTTACTTTATACTCTTTGTATGCTTCTACGATCGGAGCCAGATCTGCCTGCTCCTTCATCAGTTTCTGGAAACGTTTCGGGTCATTTGCCACATCCGGCTCACTCAGCATACTGAGCAGTTCTTCAAAACGTACCAGTGTATCTTCCAGTCTGTCAAACATAGTTATCTCCTTCCTCTCACAACCCGGTCCAGTCCCGCCAGATCGCAAATCACTTTTATATCATAAAATCCTTGTTCTTTCATAAATCCGCTGACCGCTTCTGCCTGATCATGGCCGATCTCATACAGCAGATAGCCGCCGTCCTTCAGATATGCCACGCTCTCCTCGGTAATTCTCCGATAAAAATAAAGTCCATCTTCTTTTCCGTCCAGTGCTCCCTTTGGTTCATGGTCACGCACTTCCGGCATCAGTGTATCAATTACTTTGCTTGGAATATAAGGCGGATTGGATACGATCAGATCAAACGTTCCGGAGATCTCAGAAAAAAGATTACTGTGAACAAAGTTCACCAGAACCTGATTCTGCAGGGCATTGTATTTTGCCACTTTCAGCGCATCTTCTGAAATATCTGCCGCTGTCACTTTCGTCTCCGGACAAAAAGACTGAATACTGATTCCAATACATCCGGAACCGGTACACAGATCCAGAACATCCGCATCCGACATTTCATTTTTTAGAATCTGAATAGTTTCTTCTACCAGCACTTCCGTATCCTGTCGCGGAATCAGCACATGTTCATTGACCGCAAAGGGCAGTCCCATAAACTCCTGTTCTCCGGTCAGATACTGCAGCGGCATCCGCTGACAGCGTTTTTCTGTCAGTTTCAGATAATCTTTTTCCTGTTCCGTGCTCATCTCATCCCGCTCATGCAGCAGGTAAAAGCTGCGGTTGATCTGACAGGCAGCTTCCATCAGGAACCAGCTTTCTGCCGACTCATTTTCCACACCGGCGGCTTTCAGCAGCGCTGCGGCCTGCATTCTCGCTTCCCGGTATGTCATGGTTCTTCCACCTGTACCTTCTGCGCGGCATCTTCGATTTTTGTCTCAGCATTAATTTCATCCGCAATGCCTTCTTTCGCACGAATTTCCGCAATATAGCTTCTCCAGTCAAATACTGCCTCTACGGACGCAATACCGACCTCGATCATGTCATCATCCGGCTCCTTAGTGGTGAGCCCCTGCATCCACAGTCCCGGCTTACTGATCAGATTGATCACAGGATTGTCGCTGCGGCCTGCCGCACGTAACAACTCATAGGACACACCTGCGATTACCGGCACAAGCGCCAGCCGCAGTACCAAACGCAATACATGGGAATCCACACGGATAAACAGAAACAAAATCACGCTGATGATCACAACAAACATCAGAAAGCTTGTGCCACAGCGTTTATGCTCTTTGGAACTTTTCCGCACATTTTCCACATTCAGTTCCAGTCCATGCTCGATGCAGTTGATACATTTATGCTCCGCACCGTGATACATGAACACCCGCTGAATCTCTTTCATTCTTGAGATCAGCAATATATATCCGATAAAAATTGCAAGACGCAGGATTCCTTCGATCACTGCCACAACCATATCGCTCGCAATAAACCGGGAACACAGTACCGACAGATAATAAGGCAGGATCATGAAAATAGCCACTGCCAGTACGATAGATAACGCTACCGTTCCGCCCATCATGGCATTTTCTTTTGCCTTTTTCTTCTCTGCGGTGTCCTGCTTCTTCTCTTTTGATTCTTCTTCGTCCTCAAAAAAAGAAGCGGAATACATCAATGTGGACATTCCAAGTACCAGAGAGTCAATAAAACTCAGCACTCCGCGCAGCAATGGAATCTTCTGCCACACCTCTCCCGGAACAATTCCTTTATATTCTTTCGTCATGACTTCAATTTCCTGATCCGGCTTGCGGACTGCCACCGCATACCGTTCCTTATTTTTCATCATGACACCTTCCATGACGGCCTGACCGCCAATTCCAGAATATCGCATAGAAATTCCTCTCCGTTTCGTCAAACTCAGAAAACATAAAATTTCCTGCTTAACAAAACAGGTTGAGATTTTGCAACCTCAACCTGATTTTCACACATATCTTACTATTATTTTAAGCCGTATTTCTTGTTGAACTTATCAATACGTCCACGTGCCTGAGCTGCTTTCTGCTGTCCTGTATAGAATGGATGGCATTTAGAACAAATCTCTACGTGAATATCGCTCTTTGTAGAACCTGTTACGAATGTGTTTCCGCAGTTACAGGTTACAGTTGCCTGATAATAATCCGGATGGATTCCTTCTCTCATTAATTTCACCTCGCATACCAAATTTCTTTGTAATTCTACTTACGTCTATGAAAAACAATAAACTTGTTAATCTTTCTGCACCGCATCTTCACGGTACACAGCTTTCATATTGTAGCATACACTTTTTTCTATTGCAAGCAGTTTTTTAGAAAAATTTCCGTTTTTTTACAAGTTCCACAAACTCATGATTATTTTTGGTCCGGACGAACATGTTCAGGATATTTTCCACTGCCTCATCGGACTTCATGCCATTGAATGCTTTTCGCATAATATAGGTAGCTTCCTGTTCTTCTTTATCTAAAAGCAGGTCTTCTCTACGTGTTCCGGATTTCACGATGTCGATGGCCGGAAAGATACGTTTCTCAGACAGACGGCGATCCAGTACAAGCTCCATATTTCCGGTTCCCTTGAACTCCTCATAAACAACATCATCCATCTTACTTCCTGTCTCAACCAGAGCAGTTGCAAGGATTGTCAGACTGCCTCCCTCACGCATGTTTCTGGCTGCACCGAAGAATCGTTTTGGCATATGTAATGCCGCAGGATCCAGACCGCCGGATAAAGTACGTCCGCTTGGAGGAACAACTAAGTTGTACGCTCTTGCCAGACGGGTAATGCTATCCAGGAGGATCATAACGTCCTGTCCATGTTCCACCAGACGTTTTGCACGCTCGATTACCATCTCGGATACACGTTTGTGATGCTCCGGAAGCTCATCGAATGTAGAGAAAATAACTTCTACATTATCGCCTTCAATTGCTTCTTTAATATCCGTTACTTCCTCCGGACGCTCGTCGATCAGCAAAATGATCATATGCATGTCCGGATTATTGGTCTTTACAGCTGTTGCCACTTTTTTCAACAAGGTTGTCTTTCCTGCCTTCGGCTGAGCAACAATCATACCACGCTGTCCTTTACCAACCGGGGAGATCAGATCCATAATTCGCATGGCTGTCTCATTTGGTTTTGTCTCCAGACGCAGACGCTCATTCGGAAAGATCGGTGTCAGGTCTTCAAACGGTTTGCGTTTCATTGCCTCATACGGCGGGTAGCCGTTTACGGTACTGACATACAGCAGGGCACTGAATTTTTCACCCTGAGATTTGATACGTTTATTTCCGCACACAATATCGCCTGTTTTCAAATTGAAACGACGGATTTGAGACGGCGCCACATAGACATCATTGTCACCCGGCAGATAATTCTCACAACGGATGAATCCATACCCGTCCGGCATAACCTCCAGTATACCGTTTGCCTGTTCACCACTGTCCAAAGAAGCTTCATCCTTGCGGATCTGCTCCAGTTCTTCCTCTGTTTTCTTTTCTTCTGCACTGTCAGAAGCATCTCTGTCCTCCCGGCGTACATTGTTTCTGATACTGTAACGTCCCGGCTTACGCTCTCTCACATATGTTTTGCCGGCAGGTTTTGTATTTTCTTCTGAACGCTCTTTCGCTTCTGTCTTTTCTTCTATCTTCTCTTCTGATTTTTTTTCTTCTGTTGTCTTCACTTCTTCTGTCTTTGCCTTTGCCGCCACTTCTTTTTCGTCTTCCTGCAGCATCCGTTCAATGAGATCTGCCTTCTTTAACGCAGATACTCCTTTTAATCCTCTTGTCTTGGCAAGGTCTTTTAAAACAGCAAGCGATAAGCTCTCGTACTTTTCTCTCATTTAAAATATACCCTCCAGTAAACTATCCGATGTAATTCATTTGGTTCCTGTAATATAAAAGGACTTCTGTCCCGATCAAACTGAAACAAAAACATTTTTAAATATATTATAAAAAATGATTCATCCTTGGAATTTCTGTCAGAACCGACACGAATACTTATTAATTTAGTATTATACACCAATTTTAGTTAAATAGAAAGTATTTTTTATCAGTATTTTTTCACTGACTATTTTCCGCTCAACACTCGATCCAGCACCTGAGCCAGCGGGTCCATGGCATTCATCGCCTCCTGGAGTGTATTTGTCTGTGCTCCCACCTCAATCAGCAATGACTTCGGACAGAGATGCATATTGTACCGATAACTTTTCAGATAAATTTTCCTTGTAAAACCCGGATACAATTCTGTCGCGGCAAGCTGCATTTTCAGAGACATTGCAAGATTATCTTCGATATATGGATTTCTCAGATAATCAATATCTCCGGTTGCTGTCGTTTTGCTTAATCCGTTGAAAAACATCACCTGCGCCATATCTACGCCATTGATATTTGCCGCCAGACGTGTAGTATCTGCCACACCATCACGATGCAGATCGATCACCACTTCAATGGAGGGATGCTCCTGCAAAATTTTCTGGATCACAGGTGCTGCCACATTATAGGCATGATCACGATCCGTGTCATATATTCCTGTATCATGCAAAACGTGATAGCCATATGTATCCTGTAAAAGCTGCGTCAGTCGGTTTCCCACAGCAATCACAGACGTGTTCGGATCTCCCGGTGTGGAATCTGCATAACCTTCAGAGCCATGGGTGTGATAGATTAAAATCTGCGGCACATCTTCTGTTGTTTTCTGAATCGTACAATCCTTATTTAACAGGTTTTGCACAACAAGTTGAGAACTGTTAATCGTGGTGGATTTATCCACGGTATAATAATGTTGGATCAGATAATCAAAATCATTCAATTTTTCCAGCGATACTGCATTTCCACTATCCACCGCTGCTGTTGTGGTCGTGTCACCGGATGACACATCATTTTCATCTGACTGTGCATTTTCAGAATCTGTTTGATTTTCAGAAGAATCACTATTTTTCACAGTAGCATCCACCGTCTGAGTCTCCTGTGGATCTTTTTTTGTCAGAATCTGATCATAAGACAACTGACTTTCCGACTGCATATCATACATAGTCGTCTCGTCTTCTATCTGATAAGCAGTCTGTCCCCCATCTCCGGCGGTCAACACCGGCGCATACTGTTTCAACATCAGATAACAGATCTGGTATTGCAGACGGTTCCACAAATTGGTGTTGCGGACTTCTAATATACAGATCCACAGAAACAGAACGCTGCCAGCCAGCAGCACGCCTGCCGTGATCAAACGTTTTCTTCTTTCTTTTCGCCTTCTTTTTTTCGTTATTTTCAACATGTCACATTCCTTTTCCCCGTATATAAGTATATGAAGGACTCCTGCTCTTATGACATGTTTTTACCCGCAAAATGCCTGATTAATTGCTTCAGAAATTGTATAACTCATACGTTTGATCTCTGCGTCAATGTCTTTTGGTGTCACAAACATATGATTTAACTGTGGAGACAGCAGCTCCCGGATCAGATTCCGATGTTCTGCTTCTGTCAACTTCCCCCAGGATCTTTTTAACGGTTGCAGGCTTTCTGCATGTGCCAGTTCATCAATTAACGCAGACATGGAATCATAGACAATCGTTGCAGCTTCTACTACGGTCGGAATACCGATAGCTATCACCGGAATGCCTGTGGTTTCTTTTGTGATGCTATAACGATGATTACCGACACCGGAACCGGGATAAATTCCTGTATCTGTAATCTGAATCGTCCGCCCCAGACGTCGAACACTGCGGGCTGCCAGCGCATCCACAACAATCAGATAATCTGGCTGTACCTCATGGATAATTCCGGCTATGATCTCCTGACTTTCCATCCCGGTCTGTGCCATAACGCCGGGTACAATGGCACTGATAGACTGCACCTGTTCATTTTCATACGCCCGTCTGCCAAATTCTTTTATGATGTGTCGGGTAATATACAGATTGTCTGCCACCTGTGGTCCTAAGGCATCTGGTGTCACCAGACGGTTTCCAAGTCCTGCTATCAAAATTGAAGTACCGATTTCTTCTTTTTTATCAGTATTTTGATTCTCTTCGTCAAAATGTGTGCATCCCTTCCTTTCTTTATTCTCCGAATCCACTCGAATCTCTGATTCTTTCTGCTTCTGCGCACCTCTTTTTCCCCTGTCACCCACAGGAATCAGTTCTTTCAAAATCTCCGCCAATCGCTTCGATATCTCCCGATGATAGTCCTCATCATCCTCGCTCATTTCCGCCGCTTCTAAGGTAATATAAGTTCCTTTCGGCTTTCCCATCTGCTTTGCACCATTTTCGGTTGTAATCCGCACAGTTACAATGTGAATCTGTTCCTCCTCGTAATCTTCTTCCGTGACAGTAATCCCTTTTGCTTCTTCCTGTGCCTTTGCAATCCGCTCATTTTCCTCTACCGCAAGGTCCGTTCTGACTTCAAACATACAAAAAATACCCCAACTTTTCTAAATAATCCTAGTATTTCAAAAAATGCAAACAATTATACCAATTTTTTCATTTTTTTCGGTTTTTCTATTGACAATTCCTATTTTTGACCCTATAATACATGAGTATGTTTACATTAGTTCGTCCGTGTCCGGCTTTAATGTAACAATCATTTAAGAATTCTCAGCATGGGAGGTGTACAGATTGGCTAACATTAAATCAGCAAAGAAAAGAATCTTAGTTGCGCAGACAAAGACAGAAAAAAATAAATCTATCCGTTCTTCAGTGAAAACAGCTATTAAGAAAGTAGAGGCAGCTGTTGCAGCAAATGATAAAGAAGCAGCTACTACAGCATTAGTATCCGCTACTTCCGTTATCAGCAAAGCTGAATCCAAAGGTGTTTATCACAAAAACAATGCTTCCAGAAAAATTGCTCGTTTAGCAAAATTAGTAAATAGCATTGCGTAACAAGTGCGAATAAATACGAATTAATAAAGAACAATTGGTGCCGTCATACCAGTTGTTCTTTTTTGTTTTAGCTTTTTCCTTATCATTCATTCACAGAAAAAACTAAGACTATTTTACTATGAAATAAAAATTGTCACACAGACAGCTTCCACTACTGTCCATGTGACACTCTTTTTTATTCCTAATACTATTAGTTATTATATCAGATAGCATCAAAACGGCACTGATATATTTTTTCACTGGCTACTTCGTATAATTCACCAAATTTTCCAGCACTTCTGCTGCTTTTCCAGAATCAATCGCTTCTTTTGCAAGGATAATTCCATTGGCAATACTGTCTGCTTTTCCACTGATATAGAGTGCTGCTCCTGCGTTCAGCAACACAATTTCACGTTTTGCACCCTGCTCCTGTCCCGACAGGACAGCTTTTGTAATTTCCGCATTTTCTGCTGCGGTTCCGCCCTGCAGTTCTGCCAGATCTACCGTCTTAAATCCAAAATCTTCCGGTGTGATTTCATATGTTTTTACAGCTCCATCTTTTAATTCGGATACAACAGTCTTTGTACTCAGTGTGATCTCATCCATGTGATCTCTGCCGCTGACAACCAATGCCCGTTTTACACCAAGCTGCCCCATAACATTTGCAATGGTCTCTGTCAGAGACGGATCATAAACGCCCACTACCATACCTTTTGCTCCGGACGGATTTGCCAGGGGGCCAAGGATATTAAACACCGTACGGATTCCAATTTCGCTTCGCGCCTGTCCTACAAACCGCATGGATTTATTGAAGGTCTGAGCAAACATAAATCCTATGCCGACTTCATCCACGCAGGCTTCTACTTTTTTCGGCTCCATCATGATATTTACGCCAAGCTGTTCCAATACGTCACCGGCACCGCTCTTACTTGAAATAGAACGATTGCCGTGTTTGGCCACAGGAACTCCGGCTGCTGCCGTTACAATAGCAGATGTAGTAGAAATGTTGAAAGAATAGGTAGTATCTCCACCGGTTCCCACCAGATCAATAAAATTGTCAGAATGCGGATGAATGTGCTCTGCCTTATCTGCCAACACAGAAGCAAAACCAACGATTTCGTCAATGGTCTCGCCTTTCATGCGTAATCCGGTCAAAAATGCCCCGATCTGTGCCTGTGTGGCTGCGCCTGTCAGAAGAAGTTCCATCACTTCTCCTGCCTCTGCGCAGGTCAGATTTTGTCTGTCTGCTACTCTCTGTATTGCCTGTTTCATATCCATAATACTGATACTCCTTTTTACAACCAACTGCTCATAAATCTGTTCTTTTACAGATAGAGACCTGTTTTTCTTCCGTTCATCTTTATAATTTCGTATATCTGCAAAACTTATGAGCTTAAAATATTTTTCTACTTTAACTTGTTTACTTCAACTCTGTCTTAAAAGTCTGAATGTATTCTTTTGCCACATCCAGATCATACTGATTTTCTTCCATCAGATTGATGAAATGGGAACCAACAATTGCTCCGTCAATAATGTCTCTCATCGGCTCCACATCTGCTGCGGTACGAATACCAAATCCCATCATGATTGGAATCTGCGCCTGCTCTTTTACGGATTTCAGATAAGAAATTACTTCTTTATGAAAGTTTGCACCCTGACCGGTAACACCCATGGAAGATACACAGTATACAAATCCTTTTGCATCTTTTAAAATCTCTGGAATTCGTTTGCCGGATACCGGTGCTACCAGCTGGATTAAAATGGTTGCATCCTGTTTTGCCAGTGCATCTTTCAATGGCTGCTGCTCTTCCAGCGGAAGATCCGGAATGATCAGTCCATCAACGCCAACTTCGGCACATTTTTCAGCAAATTTATCCAATCCATAATGAAATACTGTGTTGTAATACATCATAAATACGATCGGCAGTTCGCAGCCATCTTTCCGTACGCTTTCTACCAGATCGAAGCACTTGCGTAGGCTGGTTCCTTTTAAAATAGAACGATAGGACGCATCCTGAATGATCGGACCATCTGCCGCCGGATCCGAAAACGGAATACCAAGTTCCAGAATATCCAGTCCTGCCTCTTCCTGTGCACGGATCAGTTTCGCACAATGTTCCATATCCGGAAGTCCTGCAGTAATATATGTGATAAATGCTTTTTCGTTTTTTTCCTGTAAGGTCTGTAATTTTTTTTCTATACGGTTCATGATCTTCTACTCCAATTTATTTTTCCTTGATTGCTTCATTGATTCATTTTGCGGTTTACTGCATTAACATTATATTTTTTAATTTTGTCATCTTTCTGGTCAATGATTAGTTCAGATAACCTTTTCCTGCCAGATAATTTGCAATAGTATTGACATCTTTGTCACCACGTCCGGACAGACACACGATCATGGACTGCTCCGGTGTCATTTCTTTTGCTTTTTTGAAGGCATAAGCCATCGCGTGTGCGCTCTCAATCGCCGGAATGATGCCTTCCAGTTCGCAAAGTTCCATCAGTGCATCCATGGCCTCTGTATCTGTAATAGACACGTACTGTGCTCTGCCGCTGTCACGTAGATATGCATGTTCTGGACCTACTCCCGGGTAATCCAGTCCGGCTGAAATAGAATGTGCCAGCTGAATATTGCCATCCTCGTCCTGCAGCAGATAAGAACGCATACCATGCAGGGTTCCCGGCTCGCCAAGCGGCATTGCTGCTGCATGTTTACCTGTTTCGATACCAAGTCCGGCTGCCTCTACACCGATGAGTTCCACGTCTTTTTCATCGATAAATTCTGCAAACATTCCAATGGAGTTGGAACCACCACCCACGCAGGCCATAACTACATCCGGAAGTTTTCCTTCCACCTCATAATGCTGTACTTTTGCCTCTTTACTGATGACGCGCTGAAATTCTTTGACCATCTTCGGATATGGGTACGGGCCTACCGCAGAACCAATGATGTAAAAAGTATCCTCTGCTGTTTTTGCCCATGTACGGATTGCCTCATTTGTAGCATCTTTTAAGGTATTGCTGCCGGATTCCACACTGACAACTTTTGCACCAAGCATTTCCATACGCATTACGTTTAAGGCCTGACGCTCAATATCCTCTTTTCCCATGTAAACAGTGCATTCCATGTCAAACAATGCAGCACCGGTTGCAGTTGCCACGCCGTGCTGGCCTGCTCCTGTCTCTGCGATGACTTTTTTCTTGCCCATACGTTTTGCCAGCAGGATCTGACCGATAACGTTGTTGATCTTGTGTGCACCGGTATGGTTTAAATCTTCACGTTTCAGATAAATCTTTGTACCATATTTTTTGCTGAGACGTTCTGCATAATACAGTGGTGTCTCACGTCCTACGTACTGTTTCAGATAATAGTTGTACTGAGCGATGAACTCCGGATTTTTGATGGCTTCCTCAAAGGCATCATCCAGTTCCTCTAATGTATTCATTAATGACTCGGACACATACTGTCCGCCAAATTCTCCATAATATGTATTTTTCTTACTCATATTTTTTTACCTTTCCTGTCTTTCTCAACTGTTACTTTTCGTTTTTTCATCAAATTATCGAAAAGATACCATTTTAATTACTTTTAACATTGCTTTACGGCTGTAATAAATTTCCGGATCAAATCTGTGTCTTTGACTCCGTTTCGTTCCACGCCACTGCTTACATCCACCACATCCGGATGGAGCATACAGATTCCGTTTTGCACGTTTTCTATATTCAAACCGCCTGCTAAAACAAACTGGCGATTCACTCTTTTTAATTTTTCCGGAAATACAAATGTTTTTTCTTCCGCTTCCCATCCAAAGGTTTTGCCGGAACCATATTCAGCCCCATCTACCACATAACCGCTGATGTTTGGTGCCTGCACAAACAGCTCTTCTGCATTTACATCTGAACTTCCAGAGATATTTACCGCCTGCCACAACGCCAGACCTCCATCTGACTGACAGTCTGCCGGAATTGTTCCGTGAATCTGGATCAGATCAAATCCCATATCATTGAGTCGTTTTACTTCTTCTTTGGAAGGACTGACGCATACTGCAACGGACTGGATATTCGGATTTTTCTTCAATTGTCTTAGCAGTTTTTCTGCTTTTTCATAGCCGACATTTCGTTTGCTTTTTTCAAAGAAGACAACTCCTGCATAATCGGCACCGTATGCATTCACTGCTTCAATGTCCTCCGGTCTGCTCAAACCACATATCTTTACTTTCGCCATATCTTTCACGCTTCCTGTAACATTTTAACGTTTCATTTCCAATCTGCTTTTATCCATTACTTACACCCAATTTTAAAAACAGTCGTTTTTTAACATCTGTCTGTTACAGTGCTTTCCAGTGTTTTGCAAGTTCCTGCGGATTCGCAGATTCCATAAAGGCCCGACCGATCAAAAATGCATCCACACAGCATTCATTCAGGTATTTCACATCCTCATCTGATACGATACCGCTCTCTGCCACGAAAATTCTGTCATCCGGAACCATCTTGCTCAATCGTTTTGTGGTGTCCAATTTAATGGAAAAATCTCTGAGATCCCGGTTATTGACACCAACGATTTTTGCTCCACAGTTCAATGCCCGATCCATCTGTTCTTCGGTATGGGCTTCAAATAATGCATCCAGCCCAAGTTCTGTGGTCAGCTGATAAAAATCTCGCAGCTGAACATCATCCAAAATTCCAGTGATCAAAAGGATTGCATTTGCCCCGATTGCTTTTGCCTCATAAAACTGATATTCATCGATCATGAAGTCTTTTCTTAAAATTGGAAGCGGTGAAATCTCCCGGATCTCTTTCAGGTAATCCACATTTCCAAGGAAGTGATCTTCTTCTGTCAGGCAGGAAATACAGTCTACCGAAGCATTGTATTCATCAATCCGCTTGGTCAGATCAATCTGACTGGTAATGTTTCCAAGGCTTGGAGAAGCTTTTTTGAATTCTCCAATGATGGATATTCCCGGTTTTGCAAGTCCTTCGTAAAAACTTGCCGGATGTGCCTCGCACTGTTCTGCCAGTTTTCGCATCTCCGCCGGTGAAATACGAGATTTGTGTTCCACCAAACGTACTTTTTTGTCTTCCACGATCTTATCTAATATCATATTGGTTCCTCTCAATTAACAATTTATTTGATTCACTTTTTTACTTCATCTATTTGTGTTATTTATTTTTATCTTTCATGCGCTTTTATTTTATAAGGATAAGAAATTTTCCATCATACGTTTTCCATGTTCAGTGTATACCGATTCCGGATGAAACTGTAATCCAATGACCGGATATTCCTTATGCTGCATTGCCATAATCTCGCCATCGCCAGTGGTGGCCAGCACTTCCAGACAATCCGGTAAATCTTCTGCTGATACGGCTAGCGAATGATATCTCGCTACCCGGATCGGTGATTCGATTCCATCGAAAATACCGGTTCCAGTGTGATGGATCAGTGACTGTTTTCCGTGATACAGCTTCTTTGCATAAGTAACGGTTCCTCCAAGCGCTTCGCCGATGGTCTGATGTCCAAGGCAGATGCCAAGGATTGGAATCTTATCGTAGAATTCTTTTACTACATCTAAGCAGATACCTGCTTCCTTCGGGCTTTTCGGTCCCGGAGAGAGTACAATTTTTTCCGGTGCCATCCGGCGGATTTCTTCGATGGTGATTTTGTCGTTTCGAACCACCTCAATATCTTCCCGGAAGATTCCCATATATTGATATAAGTTGTAGGTAAATGAATCGTAGTTATCAATCAGTAAAATCATAATACTTCCTCCGCTACCAGTGTTTTTGCCAGTGCCATTGCTTTGTTGCAGCACTCCTGATATTCTTTTTCCGGGACAGAATCCGCTACGATTCCGGCGCCTGCCTGCAGGTAAACTTTTTCACCTTTTTTGATCATCGTTCGGATTGTGATACAGAAATCCATATCTCCGGAGAAGTCCACATATCCAGTAGCTCCGCCGTACAGACCTCTGCGTACCCTTTCCAGTTCATCGATAATCTCCATGGCGCGGATCTTCGGCGCTCCGCTTAAAGTTCCTGCCGGGAGGAAAGAAGATACCAGATCAAATGGATGATATTTTCCTTTTTTCCGTCCCTCTACCAGAGATACGATGTGCATGACGTGGGAATAATACTGAATTTTCATGAAATCCGTTACTTTTACGCTTCCAAACTCACTGACCCGCCCCATATCGTTTCGTGCCAGATCCACCAACATGACATGTTCTGCTTTTTCTTTTTCATCTGCAAGCAGTTCTTCTGCCAAACGTTTGTCCTCCTCTTTCGTTTTTCCTCTCGGTCTTGTTCCGGCAATTGGACAGGTATAAACACGTTTTCCCTGTTGTTTTACGATCATTTCCGGGGAACTTCCGATTACTTCGAAGGTTCCGAAATTGAAGTAATACAGATACGGAGATGGGTTCAATTCTCTCAGTTCCCGGTACAGATCAAATCCGGTCTGCTTTGTCTCTAACGTCCATCTCTGGGATAACACAGTCTGGAAAATATGTCCCTCACGGATGTAGTGTTTGATTTTTTCTACCTTTTCGCTATATTCCTCTAAAGTGTCGGACTGATGAACAATTTTCCCGTCCCGACAAAACTGAAATTCACTTGCCTGACCTCTGTTTTTTCTGGCTTTCTGAATCATCACATCCGCTTCTTTTAATGCCTGTGTCTTTCCGTCTGCATCATCGGCTTCCAGAATCACTGCGGTCATGGTTTCCGCTACATGATCGATCATCAAGAACTTTGTCATGAGCATCATCTGAATGGTTTCAATGCCGATTTCATCCGGGTTGTTATCTGGAAGCACTTCCGTGTAACGAATGAAATCATATCCAAGCTGTCCAACCAGTCCACCAGAGAAATTCAGTTCTGCATGATCATTTTTTATCTCAAATTCGCTGTAATATTCTTTTAACAGTTCCAACGGATTGCCTTTTCGCACTTCTCTGCTTCCATCTGCTTTTGTGATTACCAGAGATTGTCCTTCGGAAGAAATCAATTCCTCCGGTTCAGCTCCCACAAACGTATAACGGTCATAGTTCTTGTCGTAACTTTCCAGCAAAAATCCAACTTTATCTTCCACCAAGTTCTGATACATACCGATGGCTGTCTCATTTACGATACTGACGGTCTTTTTGTAAACTCTCAATGTACGTTTCATCTTATTTCCCAGTCCTTTCTATCCTGTAACACTCCGTGGATTCTAAGGTTGGGCTTTTATCAAGTTCCATGTTTCTGAGACTTGGTTCGCGATTCTGTTTTTTAACAACTTCTTTTTAGAGTCGCTGTACATAATAAAAAAATCCCTGACCGTGAGTTTTCACAGTCAGGGACGAATATACGTTTCGTGGTGCCACCCTTTATTCATTGTGCTATTTTTTTGCAACTGTTCTGCTGCTTTCGCACAACCTCAATCCGATACGGAATCTCTTCGATATCTTTCCCCTGTAACGTGAGGACACGGCATCCGCTACTTGCACTTTTACATTTTTACGTTCGCTTTGCATCTCACAAATCCATTCCCTTTATACTTACCTGCCGGAATCTCACCACCACCGACTCTCTGTAAAGCAGTGCCACAAAGGTACTCCTTTTGTTCATTGATTTTCGTTCTTGTCATTTATTTTTTGTTATAGTAGCACTTTACCGTAGTGATGTCAATGCTTTTCCGAAAATTAATTCCTACTTTCTTACTCTGTAATCACAAGCAACTTTTTGAATTTTCTTCAACAGAAAAAACATATCCTGTATGCATTCAGATTCTTTGTAAAGCGGACATAAGCAATCTGCTTTCGCTACTTGCTCAAGAACGCAGTCGCTTTGCGACCTGTCAGTGGGAGCTTTTAACTC
>UMLM01064981.1_pt1 | contig 106610 bp, 112 predicted proteins | sample 1966571 | NCBI WGS metagenome assembly UMLM01 (sample SAMEA4836203, study PRJEB28245) | human gut metagenome | biome: gut microbiome; material: fecal sample | place: Denmark | collected 2008 | reverse complement strand
CATGAGCAAGTAGCGAAAGCGAATTGCGAATGTCCGCTTTACTAGCCCATATGGAAATAATCTGTGCTATTGTTCGATAATGGAAGAAATTTATGTCGTTAAAAACGCCTGCGTGGGTAGTTAGAGGTACCCATTGACAGGCGTTTTAGTTACGGAACAATTCGTATGGCATCTTTTGACCCTGACGTCATTTTAATAATCAGAGTGTGCGCATATTATTTGATGGTTTTAGCAGGATGCTTTTACATCAAAATCCGGGTTAAATGCATAGAAGTTCTTGGAATTCAACCGGTCAGTCACGAGACGGAGTCCTTCTCCGAAACGCTGGAAATGAACAATTTCCCGTTCCCGCAGAAAACGGATAGGATCACATACTTCCGGATCTTTGACTAGGCGCAGAATGTTGTCGTAAGTGGTACGTGCTTTCTGCTCCGCAGCCAAATCTTCAAAGAGATCTGTGATGGCATCGCCTTTTGACTGATATTCGCAAGCATTGTGCGGAATACCGCCGGCAGCCATTGGCCAGAGACCGAGGGTATGATCCACGTAGTAGGCATCGAATCCACTTTTTTGGATTTCTTCCGGTGTCAGATCTTGCGTTAACTGACGGACGATGGCACAGATCATTTCCATGTGGGCAAGTTCATTCGCTCATACATGATGGAAGTGATTATTTTTGCATAAAACTAGGAGATTATAGGCAGAAAAAGCCTTAATACAGTAAAATAATGCCTGCGCCAAAGATCACAGGCGCAGGTAGATATCCAGTTCAAAGGGATTGGCAACGAATCGTCCGATACCAGGCTTGGATTCACTGGAATTGTGATATATGATTTTTTCAATGCAGGATTTGAGGAGTATGTTCATTTCCGATGCTGAAATATCCGTATCTTCAAATTTAGACAGGCAGTCAGAAAATCGGGAAACCCGTTCCTGGTAATCAACTTCCGGTGGCATGGTATCTTTTGCCCGCTGGATGGAAAGCTGCACTTCACAGATCTGCTCCTGCAGCTTGGCATTTCTGGAAGCGTATTCTTCTTTGGTATAAATCCCATCTTCGTAAGCATCTTTCTGACGCAGATCCTTATCCTTTAATTTCACCAGATCCTGTTCCAGATTCCGGATGATATTCTCATGGATCCGGACAATATTCCCATCATCATTCTGTAATTTAATTTCAAAATCATCCACCGTCTTTGATAATATTTCTTTTACACGTTCCACAAAAGCACTATATTGTACCGATTTGGTATGGCAGATACGTTGATTTGGACAGATCATGCTTTCTGACCGGCGGGGAACTTTGCTCCGGTAGTTTGTAAACTGTTTGAATGTCATGGAACGTCCGCATCCGGCAGTTCCACAAAAGACCAGTCCGGCGAATGGATTTCTCAGTTCATGACCACGTTTTATCTTTGGGGATTTCCCACGGCGCTGTGCAATAGCATAAAAAGTTTCCTGATCAAGAATGGCAGGATGCTTGCCTGGCACCAGTATGTAGTCTGTTCCGTGGTTGGTAGGGCGGGATTTTACAATCTGGCCATTCTGCATTGTTTTGATTGTTTTAAAATGATTCCAGCGTATCATTCCAATATAAACCGGATTGGATAAAATATCACTGATGGCAGCAGGAGACCAGTGATCAGATTTTAATGGTTTGATTCCAAGAGAATCCAGGTGCGCAGCTATCCGTGTGAATCCATTTCCTGCAAGGTAGAGTTCCGCCATCATTCTGACGGCATCAGCCTGCTCAGGAACGATTTCGAGCGTGTGCGCGGTATCTTTTCCACTGCCGGTTTTAATCTTGCGATATCCGTAAGGAGCGATGCTCCCGATGTAGTTTCCCTGCTTGACGGATGCCAGCCGCCCACGGTTTAGAATCTTCTTGGTATATTCCAGATAATCATTTCCCCTGGTCAGTTCCATTTCAAAAAACTTTCGGTCGTACTCGTCAGAGAGGTCATAAGTTTTCGGTGGAGTAAGGACCAGAGTATTTGTATACCGAAATGCATTGATAATGCGTCCGCAGTCCTCCAGATCACCACGGGAGAGACGCTGTGGCTCAATGACCAGTACACCTTTGATCTGACCGCTCTCAAGGTATTTCATGACGCTTTGCATAACGGGACGGTCCGCAATGGTTTCACCGGAAACAACTTCCCGGAAAATCCGTTCTTCCGGAATGATGGATCCGAAAGAGGAGAGAGCATAGTCCTGGAGCTGCCGCTCATGCCGAGCCAGGACTTCTTCCACAGTCATATACGGATCATCTGATCGGGATTTTCGCAGATACATAATAATTTCATTGATAGAGATATTTGTTTCCAGCATGACATCATCCTCCTAAGTAAAAATATGTAAAAATGGGTATAAAAATAACAGCCAGCGGGGAACGGGTGTTCCGCTTGCGAAGCTGTTCCGAAGATGATACAATATTTTTGCGAATTCGGAGTATCATTTTCGGATGTTATTCCTTGCCGGTTCCTGTTGGTAGCAGGAGCCGGTTTTTAAATTGACATTTAAAGCATATTTGCTATAATATACTTAACAAGACAACTGGGGCGATGGTCGTACCCCATCTGCTTCAGTAATAGTAAGTATCTAAAGAATAGACGTCAACTCTACCAAAGTCAGGGCGTCTATTTTTTATGCGTGTAATTCAGAATGGCTACAATTAAACCAGCAGTTGTCAGTATAATCATAAATTCTTCATATGTACTCATATCAACCACCCCTTCCACAAGACTAGAAGCAGGTGGGAAACGCCCTCCCAGTTGCCTGGGTAAACATATTATTCAGTTTTTCATTGCTCCCCCGCTCACGAGGAACAGGGGAGTGTAGTATGTAGATTTTTAGCCAATGAGTTTTTCTTCAACACTTTCTGATTCAGCTGGTGGAATCTCGAGGTTAGATAGAAGCAATTCTTTACCCAAAGTATGTGTATGGACAGAATAGTCTAAATAAACATGCTGTCGTTGGTTCTTTTGATATAACTTCCTTATTTCCGGCTGATCATCATAACTTATTAGCCAAGGATATGATTTGGTTTTTATGTATTTGGCCAATTGGATATGCATATTTTTATCATAGGAAAAGCGGTACAGCGAAGGACCTTTTACATAATAAGGCGGATCAATATATACAAAAGTTTTTCTGTTTCGTTTATATTTTGTCTTCTCTCTTAAAAAGTCAATAGCATCCATATTGTAAATTTCAATTCTATCAGACAAAGAAGACAGTTCGCGGATGCTTTTAATGATACGGTTCTTATTAAAACGACAATCAATTTTATATGGGGATTCCTGTTTCATCCCACCGAGAGGATTGGCATTCAGAATCCCTGAAAAATTTGTTCTATTTAAAAATAGACCGGCAAATCCAATTTGCAAAGAAGTTTTATCCTGAAGATATTCAGGCTCCCTATACCTTGAAAATTCTATCCAATTTTCAAGTGTGATATCTGTTTCATTGATTAGTACAATTAAATTTTCGCTATCATGCATAACAGAATACCAAAAGTGATAAATTAATGGATCAAGTTCATTTATAACAGCTTTTGAAATAGTGCCAGAATCCAACAGCGCAAGTGAAATGGCTGCGCTTCCAGCATAAGGTTCGTATAAAACACATCCTTTAAGGTTTTCTGTTTCGATTACTTTCTTGATATATGGAGCTAATTTTGATTTTGCTCCAGGATAGCGTAATGGATTAGTGATGGTCATATTCGCACCTCCTTTCACAGGATTATACAATAATAAAATAAATTTGGACAGAATTATTTTATAGGTGGTATATGCGTGCGGGCTGCCAATATATTGAATGAGCGTATAAAATCTTTTAAAAAATTATTTACATGTTGTTGATTATCATTAGCCCAATACTCATATAATCCAATACTGTTAAACATATCGAGGTTATCTTTAAACCAATTTTTATAACGTTCTCTTTCAGCAGTGCAACATGTATATTTTTCAGAATCCGGACCTTCATTTTTTAGTTTTCGTATTGTTAAACCTTCATTTAAATGTGAAGTTAAAAGTTCGTGCGTAGAATCTAATGATATTAGATAATCATAAAAAACTTTTTCAGGTCTCAGTGAATCGATAGGTAATTTAATAATATTTGCATGTGCGTGTTTTAACTCTTTATATTTTTTCATGTCTTCATTCATGTCGCCATCAAAAATAAAAAGAATGTTTTTAAAATATTCAGGATCATTATCTAAAAGACTTAACAATTTATCACAACCATCAGAATAATTTACAAGTCGTATTCGAGAACTGTAATCTTTTAATAAATGCTTAATAAACCATCGTGCTTCTTCATCTTCTGAGTAAATGGTAATTTGTTTTTCCACCATATTGTCATAGAAGCTAGATATATTCATGTCATTTTCCACCATTTCGAAGTTAGGGTTTACTATCATTTGTAAATCAATATTCGCAGTTGTAAGGTATATTATATTACAATCATGGTGTTTTGATTCATAACTATTTATTATTCGTAAAATAGATAAGCTATGAGCTGTAAATATAATTTGTATTTGATTTTCTTTAGCTTCTTTATATAGTAAACGAATTAGTTTTTCTTTGGCAGCAGGATGAAGAGTAGCATCAATTTCATCAATAAGTAAAATTCCACCGTCCCAATGTACATGATCTGCTTCATAATTACGTTTTAAACGTTTAAATGAGAGTAAGGCCATTAATATTTGTCCAAGATTGTCTTGCCCAGCTGAATTGGTCAGATAATCATAGGTTGCAGTGGTTATACCAATTGATTGCTTTTGCGTGATCTTAACTTGGTTAAGTACTTCGATTTCTTCGTTTAAATCAAGAATCATATTGTAATTTTTTGTATACCAAGTAAATTCTTCAGCAGATAGGCGAACTGATGAATGAACAATTTTTTCTTGTTCAGTTTCGCCAACCGGATACAATCTGCTTAATCCAAGATAGTAGGATGGCAATATGTATTTTCTCTCATCAAAATTTGATTTCGTAGGAGAAAATCCGTCTTCATAGTAGCGCTTAGGAATTACGCGAAAACGATCTTTGCCTTTTTCCTTTTGCCATGCAACTCTCAAATGTGCTTCAGAAGGAACATGATTGTCTAATTCACTGATGCCATCCACCGCTATTTTTCCTATAATTCCTGTAGTATCTTTGTCTTTAGAACCATTGAGAATTTCACTGAATTCTGTTTTAAATGCATTACCAAGAACGGTCTTGCCACTTTTTTGCGGTAATTGGAATGTATTTCCAATAATACCAAGTAAAGTTGATTTACCAGTGGCATTTTGCCCGGCAATTGCAGTTAAAGCGGATCCAAGAGGAATATCAAAATTTTTCATAGCTCTAAAATGATCAATATATAAATTTTTAATCATATTTTTTTATCCTCGTGTATTATAATATCATGCTTATGTATTTTGAATTTCATTATCGCTGCATTATATCCTGCAAGCCGTGCCACCTGATCGGCAGTCAGTTCCGGATTGTTTGAAATCAATTCATCCGGAATAAGAAGCTCCGCCGCAAAAGTGTTGGCTTCATTTTCAATTTTGTTCATGCTGAAAAATGTTTTATTCCGGATAAAGTAGCAATTTTGCTTTCTATGTAGAATGGCATGTCCCACTTCGTGAGCCATTACAAGTCGCATATCAGATTCTGACAAATTTTGATTGATGAAAATGTACCGGTGATTTTTAAGGAACATATAACACCCATCAAAATTCAAATCACAAAACTGATATAGGATTCCTAGTCGATCTGCCAGAATGAACGGATCGCTGGTACCTGTTTTTCTTTTATAGTAAGCAACGATCTTTTTTATATTGTTCATCCAACTCACCTACTTTTTATATTTCTTCGGAGTGTATTTCTCCTTGTTTATAATTTTCAAACGTTTCAGCGCAATTTCCAATTCGTCACGGAACAGTTCAGCGGCTTCCGGATCTAATTCCTCTCCATTGTAGCTTGCTGGACCAGCTTCACCGGATGTAAGTTTTGCCATGATGTTTTCCAAATCCTTAGCGATATCGCGTTCGTCTTTAGGAGTGATTTTTGGCGATTCGCTATCAGGCGCTTCATCCTTGCCTGTCATTAAATAAGATAACGATACACCAAAATAGTCAGCTATTTTTTGTAGTTTTTCTGGCTTTGGAGTGTATTTTCCTTGTTTCCAACTGGTGAGCGTTGCCGTGGTAACGCCGGTTTCTTTTGAAACACGATAAGCTGTAACACCGTGTTCTTTTAATAATTGTTCAAAGATTTCGTACATAGTTTTTCGCTTTCTCCAAAAAATAACTTAGAAAACTATGCGAAAGGTATTGACTAGCATAGAAACCTATGCTATAGTACATGCATAGCTTAGATAACTAAGTTAAAACTAAGGTTTCTTAAATAACTTAGGTGACAATTTGATTATATAAGAAACCTTAGTTAAAGTCAAACATTATTTAATGAGTGGGAGGTGAAAAAGTATACGAAAAATTACAGGCTTTATTAGATAAAACCAACAAAACGGCATATCAGGTTGCACAGGAGACGGGGGTTTCAACTGCAACGCTCTCTAATTGGAAAAATGGAAATTATGTTCCTAAGGTGGATAAGATCAAGATCCTTGCTGATTATTTCAAAGTGCCGATTGAATATTTTTTACAGTAGATGAGCTGATCAGCAATCCAGCAAATGAAAAGGTGTAGAGAGGAGGGGGAGAGCAATGCAGAGACAAAAAGGACCTAATAGTGTAAAAGTTACGAAGGTTATCGAAGTGAAAACAAACAAAGGACTTGGCATAGATGGCGATCCAATTCGAGAAGTAATTCAATATTGGGACATGGATGGAAATTTTTTGGCGGAAAAAGAAACCGACCCCACTTTATTATGTGACTTGGCAAAGTGGGAATCGGAGAGACTCAAAAAAGTTATTGAGGATTACTCAGTAAAATCTCGGCTTCAGCTAAACTAAGTTCGCATTCAACAAAAGCAACAGTTGCAAAAATGAATTGTTTTAAATTTTGAAGATTATAGTCTTCGTGCTTACGAACGTAATGTGTTTCATCATTACCAAGCCACGCAGAAGCTTTTGCAAGAGTTTTGATTTTTTCATTACTTATGTAGTGATTTATGCATTTCCCAAGCAAACAGGATTCTATGTCTTTCTTGGATTCAGGATGCATTGATATAGCATAGTCCTTCACGAGAAATTCAAGAGCTTTACGATATCCAATACCGCAAAGTTCAGTTAGCCCAGAATTTTCAGCGACCTCAGCTTGGTAGAATATTTCAGCAAATTTTGGCGATAAGTTAGAAATTTTATCAGAAACTTTTGTGTATTCGGTGGGGAATGGATACTGATTTACAATGTATCCACATTCGTTGGAAAAATAGTCAATTATACTATAAGTTACAAAAAAAGCTTTTTCACATGCGGGGCAGAAGAAAGTAGTGTATAAATCTGCAGCTCCTAAATTGTTATGAAAAAAACAAGCATAGTCAGGCTTAGAAGAATATGCGGTGGAACAGCGAGGGCATTTGTTTGGTAATTGGATTACAAAATCAGTAGCGGAGTCTCGCGTGTTTGGATTCAAGTTAAAGGCAGTAATTGTACAATTCAAAAAATCATTCCTTTCATCATTTGATGAAACAATTATACCAGTAGTCGAGTAACCAGACAACCCACAAGTACATATCTTCTAAGAGAGGAAGGTGAGAGCATGACATATTCCAAGGTAGAGACATTTAACATTGATGGATGCAAAGTCAGAGTGCATTTCCCAGATCTTCCGGAAGAGGAGAGAGCGAAGCGCAAGAATGCACTGATGAAGGCGGCGGAACGCTTTCTGAAGCATGCAGAGCGTGTGAAGAAAGAGAAAGCTGAGCAGGAGAATATGCCAGAAGCAAAGGAAGGATAAAACCATGAACAAACTCAAAATTGCCGGAATCATCATATCAATAGTGGCAGCAGTAGCATTTGTGTTTCTGTATTTCCGGAAGCCACACACACTTGTTGGTGCAATCTTGGCGCTGATCGCAGGAGCAGTTGTTGCTTTTGGAATGATAATGGTGGCAGCAAGTGAAGAATTGAATCTGGAGGATACCAAAGATGAAAAATAAGATTGCATTTGGAATGACTGCTTGCGGAATACTGACGTTTTTGGTCGGTGCAGCAGGAGTTGAAGCGAAAGGACAAGCCGGTTATGTGGCTTTAGGGATTGCGGCTGTTGGTCTGGCAATTGCCGGTGCAGGAATAATTTTGAACAAATTAAAAGAGCATGCGACCCTAGGAAAGTACATGCTCAATCACTAACAGCATAGGTAAAAACCTATGTCTGGATTATATCAGACGAGGAGTGAAAAGTAAATGAAAAAAGAAGAATTGAAGAAAATCGAACAGGCATGCATACAGATTGCCGAGAGTATAGAACAGTTAGACCTTCATACATCGTTGGTCGTATACAACACCATCAACGTAATCAACAACATCGATAAGATAGCGGCGGCATTGCATCGTCCTGTAAAGATTAAATGTGGCGAGTGGCAGTTTTGGCGCACTGTGAGGTATAAAGGTGTTGTATTCCAGCAACAAGGATTTTATATCCGCAGAAACAGGTAAATAACTAAATATTTTTCCACCGTCCTGTAGTCGGACGCTTACAGCAACTCATTGACTACTACGACACATAAACAGATACGTTTGTCAGAATATTTCTCCATCAAATAAATTTTACATACACAACAAGCGTCCGACTGCAGGGCGGTGGAATCCTTTAGTCCGGCCAGGAAAATCCTGTCCGGACATTAAAAAACCTTTTTTCGGGACAAACCGGGTAAAACCGGCGTTCATACCAGTATAAGTATATTAACGTTAGAGGAATTGACATGTATAACCGGGACAGATGGATATTTTCAAATTCGATAGAAACTGAATATAAATTTGCCGGGAAGTATGGGGCAAAGGATGAGAAGAGAGCAAAGAGGAAAAAGGCAACTCCGGAGCAGATGGCGAAACAGAATCAAATTAATAAAGAGAACCGGATCCGCCGGCTGATCAAAGCCAATTTCTATCCATCAGACCTGTGGGTGACATTGAAGTATCCAAAGGGAACCAGAAAATCATACGAAGAGGTCATGAAGGACATGGCACTATTTCTGCAGCGGCTTCGATATCGATACAAAAGGAATGACGAGATGTTGAAGTATATCTACCGGATAGAAATTGGAAAACGAGGAGGTATTCATGTACATATTCTGGTGAACCGAACAAAGTGTTCGAAAGGAACGGATATGCTGATCACAGATTGTTGGACGTTTGGATTCACACATTTCACTCCGATCAGGGAAGCTGGCGGATATAAAGATCTGGCCGAGTACATTGCAAAACCTGTTCCGGAAGAACAGCAGGATCACGAAGATGCGGAAAAGACAAAACCTTATCATACGTCCAGAAATCTGATAAGACCGAAACCGGAGAGAAAGACATACTTCCGGTGGACGATGAGAAAGATTCTGGAAGATGGACCAAAACCAACACCAGGGTTTTACATCGTAAAAGATTCTATCATTTCCGGAACAAATAAATACACTGGGATGTCGTATCTACGCTATATAGAACAAAGGATAAAAGAGGTGAAGCGAGAATGATGGAAGTGTCACTGTACATAGAGGTATCCAGCAAACGAATCAAACCCGGGAAAGCCAGCTTTTGCTATGTACTGGAATATGTCTCGCCTGCAGGTAATACTTACACCAGGTCAGAGATCGGATGTATGGAAGCTTCCGGAAAACGTCTGGTACTGTCAGCGGTGATCCGGGCACTGGGACACCTTAAACCTGGATGCAGTGTAGTGATCCACACAGATCTGCGTTATCTTGAGTCTGCCCTAATGCTTGGATGGTTGCAGGAATGGAAAACAGACGGATGGACAAGGTCTGATGGAAAAGGGATCAAAAATCGAGACCTGTGGGAGCAGATTGAGCAGCAGACGAAAATTCATAACCTGCAGGTGAAATATACATGTAAAAGTCCGTATACTGCCTGGATGCAAAATGAAATGAAAAAGACAAATCTTGAAATAGGGCAATACAAAGAAATCAAAGGACAGTAAAAGCCTGTCCGTAAGATAAAAATCAACGTTTGTGAGCATGGAGGAGAAAAAGAAACATGAATAAAGTTATTTTAATGGGGAGGTTGACCAGAGATCCGGACATCCGGTACACACAGCTGAACTCTGCACAGGAGCAGACCTGCATTGCACGTTATTCACTGGCGGTAGACCGTAGATTTCACCGTGATGGTGACAGCCAGACTGCAGATTTTATCAGCTGTGTAGCATTTGGCCGTCAGGCAGAATTTGCAGAAAAATATTTGCGCAAAGGAACAAAGATTGCCCTCACAGGACGTATTCAGACTGGAAGTTATATCAATCGTGATAGACAGAAGGTATATACCACGGATGTAGTGGTGGAAGAGCAGGAATTTGCCGAAAGTAAGGCAGCAGGACAGACCGCACAGCAGAATCCGGCACCGATGGCCAGGGAGGATGGCTTCATGGAAATCCCGGACGGGCTGGAAGAGGAGCTGCCGTTTAGTTAATGAGTAAAAGCATCGTACAGAGGGAGAAAGAGTGCTATATCTGCAGATATCTGGCTGGCGAACAGGGATATTATGGAGAACTGCCATCTACAGGATTGCACAGACACCACATCATGTTCGGAACCGCGAATCGTAAGAAATCAGAGCATTATGGCCTGTGGGTGTATCTGTGCGTGGCGCATCATGAATATGGACCGGATGCAGTTCACTCTAACCGGGACGCGCGGATCTTCCTGTGCCAGATCGGGCAGCAGGTATTCGAACAGAAATATTCCCACGAAAAGTACATGCAGGAGTTCGGCCGGGATTGGATGTGTGAAGAGTCAACTGGCAAATGGAAACAGGAGAAAACAGAACACAAAGAGGGCAGGATAGAATTCCTTGATATTGATTTGGGAGAACTGCCTTTTTGAGAAAGGGAGAACACGATGTTTAAAGAAGGACAGAGATACAAATTTTATAAAATCGGAGCATGGGGATCAAAAGAAAAGAAAGTGGGTGAATGCAGTAGTTGAGCATATTCCATCACACGGGCTGTTTGTCCGTTTCAGGATGCATTTTGTGAATTGCTTCGGGGAACGAACAAGCTATGTGGAAGCGTTCACAATGAATGAACTGGCGCACTTAGCAAAAAGCGGCGAATTGATGAAAAGATAATAACAGGAGGTATAGGTGATGGAATATGAAAACTCGGAGAGCAACGAAGAACGCAGACAGGCGATGCAGAAATTTTATGAAAAATATGACACTGTACGCCGGAAATACGGGCTGACTATGTCTGCACATGCATCATTTTTTGATGATTGCTGGATTCGTATCTGGCAGGGAAAAGGTATGGCGAAGAAATTGGTGATAAAGGTCGAAAATGAATCAGAGACACAGTGTTACCATGTGGCAACGGAAGCACTGGCCAGCTGGATAGCAAACAAAGAGGATTTAAAGAAGACACAAAAATAGGATAGAAAGAGGAGAGAGAGGATATGTTTGATAAATTCGGAGAAATGAACTCAGCGGCAGAAATCAATGAACTTGCAGACAACCTGTTCAATGAGGGCGATACAGCATCGATCAAAACTATGGCCAAAGAGAATGGCATCGATAAAGAATACGTGGAGATGTATCTGTCTGGCGATATTCCGGTGCTGTGCGATGCCATGACGGCGGCACTGGGGAAGATTGATATTGAAGTGGCAGATCTGAAACCAAAAGAGATCATGGAGGATTGGGTAGAATATTTGCGTGGCCAGTGCATGGAAAACGAGTTGCTGGCATTCAATGTCCGGAAGAAAGGAAAATCACTGAAAGGGTGCATCGCAGCGCTCCTGATGTGGTCGTTTAAAAATCAGCAGCCTATCGATAAGGGAATCATAAAGGCAGCAGGCGTATCTGCTGGTAAGGTCACTTTAGGAATTCCGGGGATGGCCAAAGCGAAGCAGATCATCACGGATTACTACATGGGAAAGTAGGCGGGACGGATGAAAAAGAAAGCGATTGAGAAAATCCCATATTTCGGGTTAAAGAAAACCAGCAGCAAGAAAGAAGTCAAATACATTGGTGTCACGGTGGTTAAGATCATCGGACACGAAAAGCATCTTTTTCTGGAGGTGTACAGGAACAAAAAAGAATCAAAAGAAACGCCGTTGGTGCGGATCGTACTCACAAAAAAGGATTTCGGCACATATTGGCCGGAAAAGGAAGAATGGACGCGGCAGAAAATAAAACCGGATGCTTGCTATGGCTGAGTGATATGGGGAGAAGAGCATCCCACATGGGAGCAGGAGAAAAAAGAAAATATTCTACAGAGTACAGAGGACCTGGAAAGGATAAAGAAGTTCTGTAAAGCCAACGTTTACGATAAGGAGCGCTGGTGGGAATACATATACAAACATGAGGACGATATTGTAACAACGGCAAGACGGAACAGAAAGCACAAGGCGTACATGCGCCAGCAGGAGGCACTGGCAGATAGAATGGCGCACACCAAAGAACTGCCGGAGAAAGAGATTCTGGACAGAGCTGATAGATTGTATTTTCACAATCAGCATTATCTGTATTACAAAAAGCATGGTTGCTGGGCGCATATAGCCTGCAGCAAGTGTGGAGGAGTTACAGATGCGAGATGGAAAAGCGGAATCTCCTACGAAAGCCAGTTCCAGAGATGGACGGAAGAACCGAGAGAGGGGCACTATGGTACCTGCCCAATGTGCGGAGCACGTGGAGAGTATAAGTGCCAGGGAAAAGTGAAAGGCACTCATGACAAATATATCTATCTATTCCTGGGACAGAAGTACAAAGAAAACGGAATGGTCATGCGTTATGTGGAAGTTGGGAAAAAGTGGACACTAGGATTCATTTGTGGGGATAAAGGTCCGGAGATGCACAACGCAAGTGAAGAACTCTCCGGAGTGGAAATTGCGAGAGCATATTTTGAACCAGGAAAAAAGGTTCAGATAGACTATCACAAACACGATCCGTACATAGGCAGGGACTTCTGGGATGACTGCAATTTGTGCGGGATGGCGAATATCACAATAAGAACCGGATCGATCATGCCAGAGACATACGAAGAAATGAAAGGGACAATGTTCCAGTACAGTGCGTTACAGGAATACGCTAAGAGCGTGAGAGAGGTCAATCCGATTGTCTACCTGGAGCGTTACAGCCAGACGCCACAGATTGAGGTTCTGGTAAAAATGGGACTGACCGATGTGGTGGAAAAGCTGGTCAAATGCTATTACGGTATCGTTGCGGATGAGAATGCAAGACGGCCAGATCAGTTCCTGGGAATCCGAAAGGAAAGAGTAAAGCAGCTCATCAGAAAGAAAGGAGACACACAACTCCTGGGAGTCATGCAGATGGAGAAGCGCCAGGGACAGAATTGGACGGATGAACAGGTGGAGCATCTGGCAGAAACGGATTTGAGCGGAACACAGGTGGAAATGGCCACCGGATACATGACATTGCAAAAATTACTCAACCGTATAGAGAAATACGCTGGTTGTGAATATGGAACAGAGTGCAGCAGTGCCTCAGCCCGGATCAGGCACACGGCCACAACCTATGCAGATTATCTGAGTATGAGAATAAACCTGGGATATGACCTAAACAATACGGTATATCAACAGCCACAGGATTTAGAAGCAGCACATAACAAAATGGTTATAGAGACCAACAAAGAAAAAACGGACAAACATCTCAAAGAGATGGCGGAGCGTTATCCAGAGATCCGGCACGTTTACAGGAGACTCAGAAATAAATACTTGTACGAAGATGACAGATATATCATCAGACCAGCTAGATCAGCAGAGGAAATAGTCATGGAGGGGCGTCTGCTCCATCATTGCGTGGGAGGGAACGAATACCTGAACAAACACAACACCGAAAAGACGTACATACTGATGCTGAGATTCAAGGAAAAGCCAGAAATTCCGTACATAACAGTTGAGATAGATGCAAAAAATCCAAGGATTTTACAGTGGTACGGAGATAAAGATAAGAAGCCGGATAAAACAAATATGCAGCAGTGGCTGGATAGGTATCTAAATATGCTAAAAGAAGGAAATCTAAAAATCGGATCAAAGGCGGGAACAATGAATACGGCAGCACCGATAATGATGCCGGCATGTTAGAAAAAAGGAGATAAAAATGGAATATGTGCAGATGACATTAAACGATTGGATTCAGATAAAGCAGAAATTAAAGCAGGAACTCTTAGGGGTTAAGCAGAGCTTCGTCCGGATCGGATATGCTCTCCGCCAGATCGATGATCAGAAACTTTACGAGAGAGACGGTTACAAAAGCGTGGCTGAATTTGCAAAGACGGAATACGGGCTTGAGGCATCTACTACAAGCCGTTTCATGGCTATCAACAGGGAGTATTCGATTGACGGATACTCCGAACGGCTCAGACCGGAATATGCAGACCTAGGGCGTAGCCAGTTAGAAGAGATGCTGAAACTCCCGGACAGTGACAGGCAGATGATCCAGCCTGAAGCATCGAGAGAGGATATCCGTGAATTGAAACGTTTCAATAAGACTGAGCCGGCAGCAGGAGAAGCCGATGATATCAGACAGCTGGTAGAGAAATTCTATCAGGATCATATGGATGTACTCAATACAGTATTTGGTGAAGTAGCAGAGTTTGGTGAGCCGACAGCAGAACGGTTCAAGGAAATCGTAAATCCGGGTGGAAACCGGTCATATAAAAAAGGGCTGTTTTTTCTGATGATGTACGAAAATCGCGTATCGGTTAAAAAATTCGGCAGTACACCGAAAGATATGACCTGGGAAGAATTCTATCAAATGACGGTGGATATCTTCGGGGCATCGGCAGCAGGATCTGAGACGTGGAAGAATTATTTTTGCGGACCAGAAGAAGAGAAGGGTATTATTGATCAACCGGAAAAAGAGGATGTTCCGGAAGAAGAACCGGAGCCAATTAACGAAAATACAGAACAGGAAGCAGAAGAAAGCCAGCAAGGCGAGGAAGGAACAGAAGGCTATGGAACAGACAGCGAAACAGAACACCAGGAAGATGACACCGAAGGAGAAGAAACGGGCTCTGGAGATTATGAAGAGGATACAGATGAGACCATTGAACCGGCAGGAGAGGAGAGCCAGAGAGAGGAAATTGCGCCGGCGCAAAAAGAACCAGAAATCCAAGAAAATCAATGCTTAGAAGCATCTGATTCAGAGGAAAACGACGATGAAAATGAGCCGGTCGAGGAAGAAATACCAGAGATAGAAGTAGTCGATGAAATGTACGAAACGCGAAGAGAGTACATGAGCAATCTGGCGGTTCTGGAACTGGCACATTATCTAACCGGAGAAATTGAAAAGCATCATCTGGAGGAGATAGATACCGAAACAGAGGTGCGGATCCACGACTGGTTAAGTGAAAAAGTGGACAGATATGGAGAAAAAATAGGAGAGGCGGAATAAATGATGATTATCAAATCTGTAAAATTAGAGAACTGGGCGAAGAGCCAGAAGAGAGTAACTATTGGAAGAATCAGAAAAGAGTTTAATGTCAACGAAGAAGTGGCGCAGGATTATTACGATTATCTGAAGCGTACAGGCATCGTTGGCAGAATGGGGTATGTGAATCATGAAAAAGACTGATGAACAGTTACGGCAGGAAGTGGCAGAGATCCGGCGGTTTGTGGATGGGGAACGATGGATACCTGCCGATGAGAGAACACCGGAAACATCTGACACTTACATAGTATGTTGCAAAGAACAGGATTTAAAACATGTAACATTTGCAAAATTCTATAAAAAGCTAGGATACTGGGAATTAAAAGGTAGCAGGACATTCTGGAAAGTTACTCATTGGATGCGGTTGCCAGAACCGCCAGATACATCAACTAATACACCAACTAAACAGTTGAACAAAGAGTTGAGCTATCGTGACAATCCTTGATTACCTTGCGTCCATGGGTGGCAATCCAGAATGGAGCCTGTCATATCTTAGATGGCAGCAGCTAAGAGGTGAGATACAGATAAGTGGCAGCAGGGCAGAACTGCAAGAGAGGAATAAGGGAGGCGGTGCCGTTGGAGAAGATGACAAAGGAAAGATTGAAAGCGTACCGGAGCAATAAGGCGGAGATACTGGAACTGGATTATACTTTGCAGAACCGTTGGAAGTCAGATACGATGATCGGGAACGATGTAATATTTGATTACAGTAAAGGTTATCCGATGCCACAGTGTGTAGTTGGGTTCGATCAGGAGAAGTACAAGCGATTGCAGGACCGTGATCTGAAGCGGAAGAAAGTTCTGGAACAGGAGTGTAAAGAGGTGGAGCAGTTCGTGGATGCGATAACGGATAGTCTGGCACACCGCATCTTCCGGAAGCTGTTCATCGATGGCAGGAAGCCAGTGACACAGGAGCAGGTTGCAAAGAGTGTGCATCTGGATCGTAGTAGTATAAGCAAAATAGTTGACCGATATTTAAAAGATTCACACAATTCACAAAATGCACAGTTATAATAATACTTGAGCCAAAGGCGAAAACCGGCGGCTCGATTCCTTCATTAAGTAGATAAACCCAAAGAAAAGGCATCCGGAATGGGTGTCTTTTTCGTTTGCATAATGTCAAATGATAAGATATTATAAAAATAGGTTTATTTTTAGCGGAGGAGGAAAGATATATATGATTCAAGTATTAACATATAAGGGGAATGAAGAAGAATTTCAAGGGAATGGGATTAAGGTAAACAAAATTCATGATGCTGAGTCATTGGATTCATTTGAGATAAATATAATTTCATTGCAAGATAGCGACATGTGGGTAACTAGTGCAAGGGGAATTGGAACAATTAATCCTATAAATGATTTAAAAAGCTTGTCGCTGATGATTAGGAATAGTAACAAAACCAGTATCGTTATACTATTACCGCAAAATATAAAATATGCATATTGTTTGGAGTCTGGATATAAGACACGTTATTGCGAGTTGAAAAATATGATTGAACAATACAAAGCAATTTTGTCCGTTATATTTCCGGTTGCAGAATCCTTAAAAATAGTTTATGAAAATACTATAACTCGGATTGAAAAATATGGGATTTCATCAGCATTTTATTTTAATAGGTGTGGAGTGCCAGTATTAACAAAGTCAGAAAAAAGTAATAAAGAGACAACCATAAAAGTGGATAATTTGATTTTATCCACATTGGATTTTTCTGATTTCGAGGAAATTATATCTTTTTTAAGATATATTGGTTTGTTAAAAGAAAAGACAAAATCTCCAGAATGGATGGAGGAGGTAAAGATGTTTGATGATAATTCACAGTTAAATATTATTAAAGAAAATAATGATATGATAAAAACTGCGCATGAAAATATCTCAAAGGCCATGGAAGTGATTGATAAAAATAATAGATATAAATCAATTCTGTATACTACAGGAGATGAATTAGTAGAGGTTGTTTTTGAAATATTGCAGGAAATGCTTGGTTGTGACCTGTCTGAATTTACTGATAAAAAGAAAGAAGATTTTAAATTCACATTAGGGGATAAAGTGTTTATTGGAGAAATTAAAGGTGTTACTCCAAATGTAAAAAAGGCAAATGTTTCACAATTGGATGTTCATGTGCAAGAGTATATGGATGAGAATGATGAACAGGCAGAAAATATTATTGCATTATTGATTATTAATCACCAAAGGGGAAAAGCTATTTCAGAGAGAGAAAGAGTTCATGAAGAAGTTATTAAGCTGGCTGAAAGGAATGGCAGTTTAATTGTTGATACAATGGTTCTGTTGAAATTGTTTAAACAATATACTTTAAAAGAAAAAAGTAGAGAAGAATGTATTGAGCTTTTAGAAAACAATACTGGGTTGTTGGAAATATAAGAAATAGAATAAAATGATGACTAGGGCAGCAGGATTTTACCTGCTGTCTTTTCTTTATGCAAAAAAACGGGAGCCGGAGGAGAGGAACATGGCGGAGAGCAGACTGATTACAATTTCACAAGCAGAAATAAGTCCGAATCCGGTTCAGGCAAAAAAGAGTTATGTGATCCGAGTCACGATAGCAAATAAGGCTTACGGACTGGATTATCCATATAACTACCCATATGATTACACACCAAAAAGAAAAGGAGATCAAAGCATGAGTGTAAAAACAGTACAGGCGGTCGTTAATGGTCAGTCAATCACACTGACTTATAATTCGACCAGTGGAAGTGTACTCATAAGTGGGATAGCGAACGTTCGGATAAGAAAAGCGAGCGTTCGAATAGAAAAAAAGGCGGACAACCGGGGAATAAAAATGCAACAGGACCGCCAAAGAATAAGAACGCTGAGAAACATGGCTTCTTTTCAAAATATCTTCCGGAAGAAACACTATCCATTATTCAGGAGATGCCGGAGAATCCATTGGATGTCCTCTGGGATCAGATTCAGATTGCTTATGCTGCTATTATCAGGGCGCAGCAGATCATGTATGTGCGTGATCAGGAAGATGTGACAACAACAAAGATAGCAGAAAGCGAAGGAAATGTATGCTCTGAGAAATGGGAAGTGCAGCAGGCCTGGGATAAACAAGCAAATTTTTTATCTGCTCAGGCCAGAGCGCAGAAAACTCTGGAGGGAATGATCAACCGGTACGAGGATCTATTACATAAGAACTGGGATATGGCAACCGAGGAGCAGAAAGCAAGAGTTGAACAGATTACTGCAAAGACAGAACTACTCAAAGCAAAAGCGCAGCTTGATGATGATACAGAAGTAGTAGACGATGGATTCCTTGAAGCATTAAAGGGAACAGCGGCAGAGGATTGGTCAGATGCGGAAGATTAAACAGTTTTTCAAATTCCAGCCATTTTCCAAGAAGCAACGCAAAGTACTGAACTGGTGGACGGAGGATTCACCGGTAAAGGATTCTGATGGCATTATAGCAGACGGAGCGATCAGATCCGGTAAAACAGTGAGTATGTCGTTATCATTTGTGTTGTGGGCGATGTGCAGCTTTAACGGCCAGAATTTTGCTATGTGCGGAAAAACAATCGGTTCGTTCCGTAGAAATGTATTGTTTTGGCTAAAATTGATGCTTCGTTCTAGAGGATATCGCGTAATGGATCACCGAGCAGATAATCTAGTGGTTATCTCAAGGGGCAGTGTAGAAAATTATTTTTATATATTTGGTGGAAAAGATGAACGATCACAGGATCTCATCCAGGGAATTACTCTGGCTGGGGTCTTTTTTGATGAAGTGGCATTGATGCCGGAGTCATTTGTGAATCAGGCGACTGGTCGATGCTCTGTGGATGGATCCAAGTATTGGTTCAACTGCAATCCAGATGGTCCATATCACTGGTTCAAACAGAACTGGATAGATAAACGTAAAGAAAAGCATCTATTGTATCTGCATTTTACAATGGATGACAACTTGAGCCTGTCAGAAAAGGTGAAAGCCAGATACCGCAGCATGTACACCGGGGTATTTTACAGACGTTATATTCTTGGACTGTGGGCGATGGCTGAGGGCATCATCTATGACATGTTCATTGAAGAACGTCATGTGGCAGATCCGGAAACATTCAGTGATTCATTACTTGATGGCAACAGATATGTCAGCTGTGATTACGGTACCCAAAATGCAACGGTGTTTCTACTTTGGAATCAGGGAACAGACGGTATCTGGTATTGTACACGGGAATATTACTATTCCGGACGTGAAGAAGGTCAGCAGAAGACCGATGCAGAATACGCAGATGATCTGGAAAGCTGGCTGTCTGGGACAGATATCAATGCTGTGATCGTAGATCCGGCAGCAGCATCATTTATTGCTGAATTAACAAAACTCGGCTACAGGGTAATAAAAGCCAAGAATGATGTGGCAGATGGTATCCGTTTGGTAGCAACAAAACTGAACTTGCTGAAAATAGTATTTTCAAACATTTGTCAGAACACGATCAAAGAATTTGCTTCTTATATTTGGGATGCAAAGGCAGCAGAACACGGTGAGGACAAGCCGGTGAAACAGTATGATCATGCCATGGATGCAGTGAGATATTTTGTATATACAATCCTGGGTGAACGTCCACGGTTGAATCGAAAGATAAAAGGAGGCATATAGCGTGAGATATAGATTGGCAGCAGAAAAAAGGCTGACAGATGATAAATTGATGGAATTTATCCGAAAACACGATGCAGAATGCGCATTCCGATTGCAGAAGCTTTGGGATGCATACATGACAGATTATCCGATTTTTCACGAAAAGGAAAAACCTGCGTGGAAGCCGGACAACCGAATTGCTGTCAATTTTGCAAAATACATCGTCGATACGATGAACGGATTTTTCCTTGGAAACCCTATCAAGATTTCGGTGGATGGAGAAGCAGACAATATAAAAAAATATGTGGAATTTCTTGACCAGTACAATGATCAGGATGATAACAACGCGGAATTGTCAAAATTATGCAGCATATTTGGAAATGGATATGAAATGTATTATGTGGATCCAATCGGAAACGTTGGCATTACATATCTCTCCCCTATAGATGGATTTATGATCTATGATGATTCGGTATTGCAGCGCGAACGGTATTTCGTGAGACTGTATATCGATGATGATCAGGTATTGCATGGAAGTGTAGCAGATGATGAGAATGTACGATGGTTTACCATAAAAGGAAAACTTGTGTGGGATGAGGATGAAAAGAAGCATGGGTTTGAGGGAGTGCCAGCGACAGAGTATGTAGAAAACCGGGAGCGGATAGGAATCTTCGAACCAGTCTTGACCATGATCAATGCTTACAACAAGGCAATCAGTGAAAAAGCCAATGATGTGGACTATTTTGCAGATGCCTATTTGAAAGTTTTGGGAGCGTATCTTGATAAGGATGATGTAAAGTCTATCAGGGATGACAGGATCATCAATTTTGATGGAGAGGCTGACAAGTTGAATGTGGATTTCCTGCAGAAGCCGGATGGCGATACGACACAGGAGCATCTGATTGACCGACTGGAAAAACTGATTTTCCATATCAGTATGGTTGCTAATATTTCAGATGAAAATTTCGGGACAAGTTCCGGGATTGCCATGAAATACAAGTTGCAGGCGATGCACAATCTTGAGAAGACAAAAGAGCGAAAATTTACTTCTGGAATGAACCGGCGCTATCGTCTGATCTTTTCAAATCCAGTTTCCGGTATGAAAAATGAAGACTGGGTGAAGTTACATTACAAATTCACACCGAATATTCCGGCGAATGTGCTGGAAGAGACGGAGATTGCCGGCAATCTAGATGGAATTGTATCACAGGAAACTCAGCTTGGTACATTGTCTATTGTGGATAATGTGCAGGCGGAGATAGATAAGCTTGAGGAAGAGCAGAAAAAGAATCAGGATGATGCTATTATGAGAGGATTGTTCGGAGGTGCAGCAGGTGACATCACAGGAGTATTGGAAAAAGAGGGAGTCGGCTCAGCGAAAGCATAACATCACTGAGGAGAAGGAATATCAAAAACGCATTCAGAAAATCTTCCAAAACATGCAGGATGAGATCACGAAAGAAATCAACGGCTTTTATGTGAAGTATGCCAGAAAAGAGGGAATCACTTTGGCAGAAGCAAAAAAGAAAGTGTCTCAGCTTGATATTGAAGAGTATGCACGAAAAGCTGCAAAGTATGTGAAGGAGAAAGATTTTTCCAAGCAGGCAAATGAGGAGATGCGCCTGTACAATGCCACAATGAAAATAAACCGATTGGAACTGCTGAAAGCAAACATTGGTCTGGAAATGGTATCTGGATTTGATGAACTTCAGCAGTTTTTTGATGAAACGCTTACAAAGCGGGCAATGGATGAGTTTCAGCGGCAGGCTGGAATACTTGGAGTAACGATTCAGGATAATGCAAAAGCAGCAGATGCGCTTGTAAATGCATCATTTCAGAATGCTACATTTTCGGACCGTGTCTGGATGTATCAGGACATGTTGAAAGCAGAATTGGCAAACTTGTTGCAGACAGGATTGATCAGAGGTCAGCATCCAAGGAAACTTGCTACCCATTTGAAAAAACGGTTTGGTGTCAGTCAATACAATGCAGAAAGATTAATGATCACGGAGTTAGCCAGAGTGCAGACGGAAGCACAAAAGCTGGCGTTTGAAAGAACTGATTATGAAGAATATCAGTTTCATGCACTTGGAACTGCCTGCGGTGCCTGCCGTGCGCTGGATCAGAAACATTTTCTGGTAAAAGATATGATGCCGGGAGAGAATGCACCGCCGATGCATCCGCATTGCCGATGTTCTACAAGTGCTTACATGGATAGATCGGCATTTGATAAGTGGCTGGAAGAACAGAAAAGTAGACTTACGTTAAATGAAAAGGCAGCAGTTGTACGATATATAAGTCCGGATTCATATTCACTCAATGATAAGTTGCGAAGAAACGCCAATTCAGAATTGACAGATATTGAAAGAGAATGGATCAAGAATCTGGATGCGGCACTTGAAAAACTACCAAGTTACAAAGGAAATTTAAATCGTTCCGTAACATTTTTATTTGAAGAGGATGTACAGAAATACTTTGATGAATTTGAGGTAGGAAAAGAGTATATTCCAAAACAATACTTGTCAACGACCAAAAGAAATGTATATAATGAGGATGCACAGGTACAGATTTATATCCAAAATGCGAAAAATGGGAAAGACCTTAGAGGGCTAAATGATATGGAAAATGAAGTGCTTTATCCATACATGACAAAATTTAAGGTAATCAACAAAATCAAAGAGGATGGAAAGTTTTATATTCTTTTGGAGGAGTTGGAATAATGGCATTAACAGCACGAGAGTGGTTGCTGCTTCCAGAGGATGAGCAACAGCGTAGGAAAAATGAATTATCTCCTCATGAATGTTTCTTATTGCGGACTGACTTGGAGTATATACATTTTTCTGAAGAGGAAAAGAAAAATATGTCACCTGAGAAAAAAGAAGCATTTCTTCATCCCAAGGAACGTACAGAGGAAGAAAAAGAAGAATTTAATCAGAAATGCAAGGAAATTTTCAAGCGCTTGTCAGAAGAAGCAAAGAATAAGTTATAGATACCACTGATCAGAAATGGTTAGTGGTATTTTTATACGCATTTTTAGAAAAAATATTATTTTCTATGATTTATACAAAAATGAAATAGCCATGCCTGCTTTGAATATGTCAGCATGTACAATGTCAATTTCAAAACACGACATATATATGACAATGATAAAAAAATGACAAATTGTGGTATTTGCATAAAAACAGTGGTATGAATATGTGCAGGGTGAATAAAAGTGAGAAGATGAGTAAAACTTGACGATTTGCGTAACATGAAAAAAGGTGTTATAAAGACATTGTGATGTGACAACAAAGAATTTTGCGCCGGCGCAAAAAAGTGCCACCGATTGTCGGTGGCATAATTAATGGAGTGGAAGCGAGTCATCGGAATCTGGAAGAGCAGGTGTCCATAACTGGTTTGCACTTGAAATGGGGATATTATATTTATCTAGTTGATCTTTGAGCCATAGTTCATAGAGACTATTTTTTATAGTTCCTTTTTTTAAAAGTTTTAACATGTCATTCCATTCATCAAAAAAATGCGTGATTTTTGTATCATTAAAGCGAATAGCCCCAATTTTTGGTGCATCTGAGCCGAAGAAAAAGCCGTCAGCTATATCTGGAGTATCATAGCCGATTTCGGTGATTAAATTTTGGGTATTGACGATAGAAGTCAAAACTCTAATGACATCCGAGTATGTCGACATTATGTTGGTTGATGATTTATTATCACTAAGACCACATAACCAGTCTAATGATACATTATAAGTAGTTGCTATACTTATAAGAATTTCACAGGAGGGAACACGATCTTTGTTTTCGTATCCTGAAAGCGCATTTTGGGAAGTTCCGATAGATGTTGCAAAATCGCGTTGTGTTAAGTTGTGAGATAATCTCAACTCCTTTATACGAGAAGCATAATTAGAATACATACAAATTCTCCTTTCTTGTTGATTTATATACATATTATCATATGTGTATTAATAACACAATTAAAAATCACAAATATGATAAATATCATATTGACATAATAAATATCACATGATAATATCTTAATCGAAAGGTGGTGAAATAAATGAGAAGAGTTACTTTTTTGATTGATGATGACTTATTTAAAAAAGCAAAAATTAAAACAATTGAAGCTGATATGAATATGACAGAATACATAACGATCGATGAGAATGAGGAGGATGATGATAATGGCAGCAATTAGTATTCACGCTGGTCACAACCCGGCGGGTAAAGTAGCATGCGGAGCCGTAGGCCTGCTTGATGAGTCCAAAGAGAATCGTCTGATCGTAGCAGAGATGATCAACATTTTAAAGAGCAACGGTTGGACCGTCTACAACGATACCGTAGACAATGGCAGCAGTCAGGATGATGTGTTGAACAAAATCGTGGCAAAATGTAACTCACACAGCGTATCGTTTGTATTTTCAATTCATCTGAATTCCGGCCGAAATGATTATCCGGGAGACAGCCGCATCGGAGGTTTTGAAGTGTGGGTAAATGCCATGAACAAAGGAAAGCCAGAAATGGCAGAGCGGATCCGTGCCAATATGAGCAAATACGGATTCACTGACCGCGGCACTAAGATTTCCAAAAAGCTCAAGGTCCTTAACAAAACTAATGCACCGGCACTCCTGCTGGAAATCTGCTTTGTGGATGACCGGGACGATCACAACCTGTATCAGAAAGTTGGCTACAAAGCAATTGCCAAGGCAGTGGCTTATGCCATCATGAATAAGCCCCTGGAAGAAATTCCGACAAATCTCAACGGCCGTGTCGCTGACGAGAGAGCAGCAGACGGAAACTGGTACTATTATGAGAATGGACAGATCGCATCAAACGTCACCACTGTAGCACAGAATAAAAACGGCTGGTGGTATGTCCGCAACGGCAAGGTAGATTTCACCTACACCGGTATTGCCAAGAACCAGAATGGCTGGTGGCGCATTGTCAATGGTAAAGTTGATTTCTCCTGCAACAGCGTAGAATCCAACGAGAACGGCTGGTGGAAGCTGAAAGAAGGAATGGTTGATTTCAGCTACAACGGTCTGGCCGCCAATAAGAATGGCGTGTGGTATGTAAAAAATGGAAAGGTTGACTTCGATTATTCCGGAAATGTCGCTGCCAGAGTTGAAAAAGGGCGGGTAATCGTGTAATATAATCATATACAAGTTTCTCAAACCTTCTTATTTATATGTAATAGTCACTTCCATCTTCTTTGAGCAAATTCTTCTGTTCCAATGTCTGTCAATAATCCTGCTACTTCCCGGTAAGGCATCGCATATCTCTGAGACAGATATCGCATAGAAGCGGAGAGTTCTCCGTCCGGTCCGCCAAACTGAGAGATGATAATCTTTGCGATAGCCGGATTGGATTTTGTGATGCAAACCGGATACTGTAATCTTTTTTCATATTTCCACATACTATTAATAGTACCCCCTTTCCCATGGCCACGGTGACATGGCCCACTGCCAATAATTCTGTCTTTGTTCTCCGGTCTGGGTAAGGGGACCGAATTTTGTTTCATATTCTGCCACAAAGTGGTTGTATTTGTGTTTCATATGATGAAAATAGTCCAGAGCATCCGGATCCTTCGGATGGGTATCCAGAAAAAGAGTAATATCACTGATGGCAAAGCCACACTGATAGATGGCGTTCATCAGGCGCTGTTTTTCTACATTACATGCAGCGTTCACGGCACATGCCTCCTTTCCCGGTAAATGGTTTATCTAATTCGGCAAAAATAGTACCGACCTGAAGGGCATGATCCAGATCATACAGATTCCGGAACTGCTGCCAGGGAACATAGGCCATGGCGATGGTCTGGTTTTCACAGTCGGAAGGTTTAAAATCCGTCATATACGGACGATCAGAGTTCATAGAATTGCAATTACAGCTCAAAATATGATGTCCTTTCCTATAAGATTTGTTTTATCATATGAAAAAGTGTGGGATAGTGTGCAAATGGTAACTGATTGTTTTTTGTTAAGTACCCTGAGTGTTTTCTATTGACCGTGCATGGGGATAGGCTTTAAACTAGTGATAAGGATAGGAGAGATCATAGGAAAGGGTGATTAGTTTTTATGAGAGGATTACACACACAAGTTTCGGATTTGAGAAAAGATGTTTTTGTCGAGGTCGCGCGTATTGCGTATGAGTCTGACAATATCAATGATGATTTGGAGGCAATTCCATACAAGTTATCTCCGGATGAGAATCCACGCTTCAGAGACAGTGTTTACAGAGAGCGTGCAGTAAGTTCCGAACGTACCAGACTGGCACTTGGATTGTCTCTTCGACCACAGAATAAACCGGTTCATATTACCAGCGGCCTGAATGAAGCAACCGTGGATGAGATGTATTATGAGCCACCTTTGATGCAGGTAATTCCGTCTGCATGTAACGCATGTGAGGATAATGTATATGAGGTAAGTAACCTCTGCCGTGGATGTCTGGCACATTCCTGTATGGAGGTATGTCCGCGGGATGCAATCACACATGTGGATGGACAGGCACATATTGATAAGTCCAAATGTGTCAAATGTGGAAAATGTAAAAGCGCATGTCCATATGATGCAATCGGTAAAAAGGTGCGTCCTTGCTCTGTTGCCTGCGGTATCAAGGCCATTGAATCAGATGAATACGGCAGAGCTGTCATCAATCAGGAAAAATGTCTGTCTTGCGGTATGTGTATGGTAAGCTGTCCATTTGGTGCCATTGCAGATAAATCCCAGATCTTCCAGTTGATCCGTTGTATGAAAAATGGTGGAGAAGTTGTTGCGGAGATTGCGCCGGCTTATGCAGGACAGTTTGGTAAAGAGGCAACACCGGATAAAATATATGCCGCACTGCTGAAATTAGGATTTTCACAGGTATATGAGGTAGCACTTGGTGCAGATATCGGAGCTGTGACAGAGGCGCATGATTATGTTTATCATGTAAAGACAGGAGAGAAGCCATTCCTGCTGACATCCTGCTGCCCAGCGTGGTCCATGCTGGCCAAAAAACAGTTTCCGGAGATCATTGACAGCGTATCCAAGGAGCTGACACCGATGGTTGCTACGGCACGAAGCATTAAGAAAGAGCATCCGAATGCAAAAGTTGTATTTATCGGACCGTGTGCGGCAAAGAAACTGGAAGCTATGAGAAAAACCGTCCGCAGTGATGTGGATTTTGTAATTACATTTGAGGAACTGGATGCCATGTTCGAGGCGCGTGGCATTGATCCGAAGACAATCGAGAGTCAGGGACATTTGCATGACGCAACAGCAGCCGGCCGTGGTTATGCGGTATCAGGTGGTGTGTCCAAAGCCATTGAAAACTGTATCCATGAGTATTATCCGGATGTGGAAGTTCAGATTGAGCATGTAGAAGGTCTGGATGAGTGTAAAAAGGTGCTGATGCTTGCAAAAGCCGGACGGAAGAATGGATATCTGATCGAAGGTATGGGTTGTCCGGGCGGCTGTGTAGCCGGAGCAGGCACATTGATTCCGGTACCGAATGCGAAGAAAGAAGTACAGCAGATTGTTACGGATTCTACAAAGAAACTGCCTCCGAAACAATTACGGGAGATAGAATTAAAATAATTTATGAAGATTGACACAAGTCAGATCAATGCGATCAGGCATAAAGACGGGCCTGAGCTTGTACTGGCGGGACCGGGGTCAGGAAAGACCCTGGTTATCACCCGCCGGGTGCAGCATCTGATCGAACAATACCATATACCGCCATCCTCTATTCTGGTGATCACGTTTACGAAAGCGGCAGCCACAGAGATGCGACAGAGGTTTGAAAAATTAATGGGTGGCAGGAGAGTACCGGTTTCCTTTGGTACCTTTCATGCGGTCTATTTTATGATTTTGAAACATGCTTATGGATATACGGCAGATAATATCGTAAGAGAAGAACAGCGTCTGCAGTTTATGAAAGAATATATTCACCGGATGCGTCTGGAATATGACGATGAAAATGAATTTATTTCCAGTCTGCTCTCTGAAATCAGTCTGGTGAAAAACACATCGGTAAATCTGGCACATTACTATTCATCCTGCTGTGGGCAGGATGTCTTTTGGAAAATATTCGAAGCTTATGAATCCTTTTTACATCAGAACCGGCTCATTGATTTTGATGATATGCTTGTATACTGTAAGGAACTGTTGCTGCAGCGTCCGGATATTCTGACGGCATGGCAGAGAAAATATCAGTATATTCTGATCGATGAGTTTCAGGATATCAATCAGATTCAGTATGACATTATCCGGATGCTGGCAGCCCCGCAGGATAATCTGTTTATTGTTGGGGATGATGATCAGTCTATTTACCGGTTCCGTGGTGCAAAACCCGAAATTATGCTGAATTTTACCAAAGATTATCCAAATGCAGGAAAAATAATATTGGATACAAATTATCGTTCCGGGGCAGAGATCGTCAAGCAGGCGGGAAACCTGATTTCCTTTAATGAAAAACGATTTGAAAAACAGATCACACCAGCAGCAGAAACTGGTATTCCGGTGGTGAAACAGGAATTTCAGACACAGCGGGAACAAAATCTGTATGTAATACAGGAGATTTTGCGTATCCATCGGGAAGGAATGGAGTACAAGGATATGGCGGTGTTGTTTCGCACCAATATGCAGCCACGTTTTCTGATGGAAATGATGCTGGATTACAGTATTCCCTTTACGGCGAAAGACCGGATTCCGAATATTTATGATCACTGGATCACGCGGGATCTGTTTGCCTATATAGACATTGCAAGAGGTGATCGAAGCCGAAGCAGTTTCCTGAAGATCATGAACCGCCCGAAGCGGTATCTTTCCAGAGAGAGTCTGCCTTATGAGGAGGTAGCTTTCGATGTGTGGGAAGAATTTTATAAAGATCAGGGGTGGATGGTGCAGCGGTTGGAAAAACTGCAGATGGATTTGAAGGTGATCGCAGGAATGCGACCGTTTTCTGCCATCAATTACATACGAAAAGGTGTGGCATATGAAGATTATTTGCGGGAATACGCAGATGTGCGTCGAATCCCGTTCGAAGATCTGACAGATGTGCTGGATGAGTTGCAGGAAAATGCCAGAGGATTTGAAACTTTTGAAGCATGGTTTGAACACATCGAACAGCTGCGGGAAGAACTGGAGGAACAGGCCAAAAGTTACAAAACGACAGATGGCGTCAACTTAAGTACATTACATTCATCCAAAGGTCTGGAATACGATACCGTATTTCTGGTAGATGTAAACGAAAAAGTGATGCCGAATAAAAAAGCAGTGCTGGATGCAGATCTGGAAGAAGAACGCCGGATGTTCTACGTCGGAATGACAAGAGCGAAGAACCGGTTGTACCTGCTCTGGTCTCATCAGATCCGAAATAAAGATATGGAGCCGTCACGTTTTTTGACAGAGTGCGAGGCCACCCGGGTAGTAAAGCGGTAGAAAAAGAAAGAGTCAGGTTTTTCTCAGCGCGCGATTGTTAGCGCGTGAGACAAATCTGACTCTTTCTTTTTATAACCTATAAAATTAGCCACAGAAGAATAAATTCACAAAAGTAAAAGAGAAGGTAGAGTCAAATTTTTCTCAGCGAACGATTGTTAGTAAGCGAGACAAATCTGACTCTACCTTTTCATGACTTATCGTTTCAGATATAATTACATCTGATCAAATTCTTCCTCATCCAGTAACTCATCAAACCGATCACTGACAGCATCAAATTCATCATCACTGTCAATATTTTCCAGAGACGGATTACCTTCTTCATCCTCAAAGTAGCGGTAGAAAATTACTTCCTCATCATTATCAACCGGAACCAGTGCAATGTAATTCTGATTATCTACATCAAAGATGGTCAGAATCTGACATTCCAGCTGGGAACCGTCATCCAGATCCAGAGTAACAAACATTTCCTGAGGATCGAAGATTTCTTCTTCATTATTTGTGTTATTCATATTGCTCATTTTAATTGCCCTCATCTTTTTTTATCTATTCTCTATACAGGAATTTCCCCCATAGGATAGTACAAGTATAAAAATTCAAAGAACAAAAGTCAATTCTTTTTCAAATTTTTTTGTTGACAAAGGAAAAGAAATCTAATATACTTTGAATATCAAAATATTTGAAATAAAAATTATTTGAAAGGAAGAATAAAGTTATGTTAGAGAAAATGAAAGAAATGATCGCAGATCAGTTATCAGTAGATGAGGATAAAATTACACTGGAGTCCAACTTCAAAGATGATCTGGACGCAGATTCCTTAGATTTATTCGAGCTGGTTATGGCTCTGGAAGAGGAGTACGGAATCGAAATTCCATCTGAGGAGCTTGAGAGCCTGACAACAGTTGGCGCAATCATTGATTATCTGAAAGCTCATGGTGTAGAGGAATAAATTTAAATGAAGACAAGAATTACAGAACTTTTTGGAATTGAATATCCGATCATTCAGGGCGGTATGGCCTGGGTAGCAGATTATCATCTGGCGGCAGCAGTTTCCAATGCAGGTGGCCTGGGGCTGATCGGAGCGGCAAGTGCGCCGGGCGATGTAGTTCGCACACAGATCCGCGAAGCAAAGAAACTGACAGATAAGCCGTTTGGTGTAAATATCATGCTGCTGAGCCCATATGCAGAGGAAGTAGCGCACGTTGTTGTTGAGGAAGGCATCAAAGTTGTGACAACCGGTGCCGGTAATCCGGGCAAATACATGGAAATGTGGAAAGCAGCCGGAATCAAAGTCGTTCCGGTTGTTGCAAGTGTGGCTCTTGCAAAGATGATGCAGAAAGCAGGTGCGGATGCGGTCGTTGCCGAGGGTACCGAGTCTGGTGGACATATCGGATCTGCCACAACTATGACTCTGGTTCCACAGGTTGTAGATGCGGTGGATATTCCGGTAATCGCAGCCGGCGGTATTGCAGACGGCAGAGGATTTGCAGCAGCAATGATGCTTGGTGCGGAAGCAGTGCAGATTGGTACCAGATTTTGTGTGGCTACCGAGTGTATCTGTCATGAGAATTACAAACAGAAGATCATCAAAGCGAAAGACATTGACTCTGAAGTAACCGGCCGCAGTAACGGACACCCGATCCGTTGCCTGAGAAATCAGATGTCCAGAGAGTATCTGCGTCTGGAAAAAGAGGGAGCTGGCTTTGAAGAGTTAGAGCATCTGACCGTCGGATCTCTTCGAAATGCAGTCATCGATGGTGATGTCAAAAACGGAACTGTTATGGCAGGACAGATTGCAGGCCTGATCAAAAAAGAACAGAGCTGTAAGGAAATTGTAGATGAAATTATGGAGCAGGCAGAGAAATTACTGCATTGCTAATAAGAAAAGTAGATTCAGGAAGAACAGAACAAAAACTGTTTTTCCTGAGGAAACTGTTGAAAAGATAAGCGAAAAGGAGCAAATGAAATGAAAAAAATAGCGTTTATTTTTCCCGGTCAGGGGTCTCAGTACGTTGGCATGGGAAAAGATTTTTATGAGACTTTCCCATGTGCAAAAGAAATGATTGATCTGGCAGAAAAAGTAAGCGGTATCCCTATGAAAGAGCTTCTTTTCGAAGAAAATGAAGATATCAATATCACAAAATACACCCAGATTGCAATGCTTGCAGATGAGCTTGCTATCTGGAGTGTACTGCGTGAAAAAGGATTTGAATCTGTGGTAAATGCGGGTTTAAGTCTTGGTGAGTACGCAGCTTTGGTTGCATCCGGGGTGATGACACCGGAAGATGCATTCCGCGTAGTTGCAAAACGTGGAGAATACATGCAGGAAGCGGTTCCGACAGGCGGAGCGATGACAGCAGTGCTTGGCGCAGATACCGCAGTTATCGAAAAAATCTGCGAGGAGACGGAAGGAATCGTATCTATTGCAAATTACAACTGTCCGGGACAGATTGTAATCACAGGTGAGCAGCAGGCGGTAGATGCGGCAGCGGCAGCCTTAAAAGAAGCAGGTGCGAAACGGTGCACACCACTGAATGTCAGTGGCCCGTTCCATTCAGCCATGTTACTGCCGGCAGGAGAAAAACTTGCAGCAGAGTTAGAACAGGTAGAAATTCATGAAATTGCAGTTCCTTATATTACAAATGTAACTGCTGATTATGTGACAGACCCGTCACAGGTAAAGGAATTGCTGAAAAAACAGATTTCCTCATCCGTCCGCTGGCAGCAGAGCGTAGAGCGCATGATCGCAGACGGTGTAGAGGCATTTATTGAAATTGGACCAAAGAAATCCCTTTGCGGATTTATGAAACGTATAGATAAAACCGTTCCGGCTTATCACGTTGATAAGGTAACGGATCTTGAAAGCATATCAGATGTGAGATAACTCACATCTGATATGATCTCCGGCATAGAGTGCAGAGATACGCAGAGGAATATCTCATGCGTATCTCGCAGCAAGAATGCCGAGGCATTCTTGAATCAATTAAGCGAATTATGAAAGCTGAAACACAGGAGGCAGTATGGAAAAATTGTTAACAGATAAAGTTGCGATCGTTACCGGCGCAAGCCGCGGAATCGGCAGACAGATTGCTATGACACTGGCACAGGAAGGTGCTTATGTTATTGTAAATTATAATGGATCAAAAGAAGCGGCAGAGGCAGTGGTTGAAACGATCACAGCAGCCGGCGGTCAGGCAGAGACCTGGCAGTGCAGTGTGGCAGATTTTGCGGCAGTGGAAGAAATGATCAAATCTATTTACAAGAAATACGGTCACATTGATATTCTGGTAAACAATGCCGGAATCACAAAAGATAATCTTTTGATGAAGATGAAAGAAGAAGAATTTGACGCAGTCATTGATACAAACCTGAAAGGAAGTTTCAATACCATGCGTCACGTTGCAAGATATATGCTGAAACAGAAAAGCGGAAGCATCATCAATATTTCTTCCGTATCCGGAGTGCTTGGAAATCCGGGGCAGATGAACTACTGTGCTTCCAAAGCAGGTGTCATCGGTATGACAAAATCTATGGCAAGAGAGATTGCAAGTCGTGGCATTCGCGTAAACGCCGTAGCACCTGGATTTATCGAGACAGAAATGATAGATCAGATGACCGATGCAGCGAAAGAGGCAGGAAAAGCGCAGATCCCGTTTGGACGTTATGGAAAAACAGAAGAGATTGCAAATGTTGTTGCGTTCCTGGCATCTGAAAAAGCCTCCTATATCACAGGTCAGGTGATCTGTGTAGACGGCGGCATGGCAATGTAAGTTTACAATGTTGTAATCCAGGTAGATACGTTATGCTTGCATATAAGGGGCTATCTGGATTCACAATATGCCCCGCTATTCGGGAAAAAGGGAGATTTTCCCGATTTTCGAATATCGGGTAGGATTGTGAGAGTTGCTTTGTCAACGGAACAATCCGTAAACTTACAATAAATAAAAAATACCTATTATGAAAAAGGAGACATATAGATGAGACGAGTAGTAGTTACTGGAATGGGAACCGTCAATCCCATCGGTTTAAACGTAGAAGAATACTGGGAAGGCCTGAAAGCCGGAAAAACAGGTTTCGGCGAGATCACCTATTTTGATACCACAGATTTCAAGGTAAAAGTTGCGGCAGAAGTCAAAGGTTTTGTGGCAGCAGACCGTATGGATAAAAAAGCAGCAAGAAGAATGGAACCGTTTGCGCAGTACGCAGTAGCAGCTGCAAAAGAGGCATTTGAAGATGCAGGTCTGGATATGGAAAAAGAAGACCCGTACCGCGTAGGTTGTGCCATTGGTTCCGGTGTCGGAAGCTTACAGTCCATCGAACGTGAACACAAAAAACTTCTGGAAAAAGGACCATCCAGAATCAATCCGCTTCTGGTTCCGCTGATGATCACAAACATGGCAACCGGAAACGTAACCATTCAGCTTGGTTTAAAAGGAAAAAGTATCAACGTGGTAACAGCCTGCGCGACAGGTACGCATTCCATTGGTGAGGCATTCCGTTCCATCCAGTATGGTGAGGCAGATGTAATGCTGGCAGGTGGTACCGAGAACGCTATTACTCCGATCGGTGTCGGCGGATTTACCGCACTGACCGCACTTTCTACTTCCAACAATCCAGAGCGTTGCTCTATTCCATTTGACAAAGACCGTGACGGATTTGTTATTGGTGACGGAGCTGGCGTTGTTGTTCTGGAAGAGTTAGAGCATGCAAAAGCAAGAGGGGCAAAAATCCTTGCAGAAGTAGTTGGCTACGGTGCAACCAGTGATGCATACCATATTACATCCCCGGCAGAAGACGGAGAAGGTGCAAAAAATGCTATGTTATTTGCCCTGAAAGATGCAAACGTAGCGCCGGAAGAGATCACATATATCAATGCACATGGAACAAGCACACATCACAACGATTTATTTGAGACAAGAGCCATCAAAGCAGCCTTTGGTGAGCATGCATATGATATCAAAGTAAATTCCACAAAATCCATGATCGGACATCTGCTTGGAGCAGCCGGAGCAGTTGAATTTATTGCCTGCGTTCTTCAGATGAACAACGGATATGTACATCAGACCGTAGGCCTGGAGCAGCCGGACGAAGAACTGGATCTGGATTATGTACAGGGACATGGTGTAGATATGGATTTTGAGTACGCCCTGACAAACTCTCTGGCATTCGGTGGACATAACGCAAGTTTACTGATCAAAAAATATACAGAGTAAAAATAGTACATCAGCAGCTGGAAGAATCTTTGATGGTATTACATGAAAAAACTTGTAGTTGCTGTATTTGATGGAAAGGAAAAAAGATGGAAGTTAGCCAGTTAATCGAATTAATGAACGCTGTTTCCGAGGCAGGTCTGACAGATTTCTGTTATGAAGAAAATGGCGTTTCCGTAAAAATAAAAAAACATCCTGAGAAGAAAATCGTAGCGTCTGCACCGGTGGAGATGATCGCACCGGCAGCCATTGCAGCACCGGCACAGATACCGGCAGCAGCTTCTGCGGAAGAAACTGCAGATGCAGCAGATGAGATTACCGGAAATACCGTAAAAAGTCCTCTGGTTGGAACTTTTTATTCTGCAAGTGCTCCGGACGCAGCACCATATGTACAGGTGGGCGACACCGTAAAAAAAGGTCAGGTACTTGGAATCGTGGAAGCAATGAAGCTGATGAACGAGATTGAGTCTGAGTATGACGGAACCGTAAAAGCAATTCTGGTAAAAAATGGTGATCTGGTAGAGTTTGATCAGCCAATGTTTGTCATTGAGTAGGAGGTCTGGGATGTCAGTTTTAACAACAAAAGAAATCATGGAAATCATTCCGCATCGTCAGCCGTTTCTGCTGATCGATACGATTGAAGAATTAGAGCCTGGCAAACGCGCAGTAGGAAAAAAATGTGTCAGCTACAATGAACCGTATTTTGCAGGACATTTTCCGGCAGAACCGGTCATGCCTGGTGTACTGATTGTAGAAGCACTGGCACAGGTCGGTGCGGTAGCAATTCTTGGTTGTGATGAATTCAAAGGTAAAACAGCTTATTTCGGAGCTATCAATTCTGCAAAATTTAAACGTAAAGTTGTTCCGGGAGACGTTCTGATGCTGGAAACAACCATGATCAAGCAGAAAGGACCGATCGGTGTGGCTTCCGCAAAGGCAACCGTAGACGGAAAAGTAGCGGTTATCGCAGAGTTGACTTTTGCTATCGGTTAGGAGAGAAAACATGTTTCAGAAAATATTAATTGCAAACAGAGGTGAGATTGCGGTGCGTATCATCCGCGCCTGCAGAGAACTTGGTATCACTTCTGTAGCAGTCTATTCAACAGCAGATAAAGACGCGCTGCATACTCAATTGGCGGACGAAGCCATCTGTATCGGAAAAGCAGCACCGGCAGACAGTTATCTGAATATGGAACGGATTTTGAGCGCAGCCATTGCATCTAAAGCAGAAGCCATCCATCCGGGATTTGGTTTTTTGTCTGAAAATGCAAAATTCGCACAGATGTGCGAGCAGTGTCACATTGCATTTATCGGACCTTCTGCGGAAGTTATTCGCCGGATGGGAAACAAGCAGGAAGCAAGAAACACCATGATCAATGCGAAAGTTCCGGTTGTCCCGGGCACAAAAGAGGCAGTCTATACTGCTGATTATGGTCTGAAACTGGCAGAGCAGATTGGTTTTCCGGTTATGATCAAGGCAGCCAGTGGCGGCGGTGGAAAAGGAATGCGTATTTCCCGTAGCGTGGAAGATTTTACAGAAAATTTTGAGGTAGCGCAGACGGAATCTGTCAATGGATTTGCGGATGATACCATGTATATTGAAAAATATATCGAGGATCCGCGCCACATTGAGTTCCAGATCCTGGCAGATAAATTTGGAAATGTTATTTCTCTTGGAGAGCGTGACTGTTCCATTCAGCGTCGTCACCAGAAAATGGTGGAGGAATCTCCATCCGCAGCACTGGACGACAAACTCCGTGCACAGATGGGAGAAGTAGCTGTCCGCGCAGCAAAAGCGGCAAAATATGAGAGTGCCGGAACTATCGAATTTTTATTGGATAAAAGCAAAAAATTCTATTTCATGGAAATGAATACACGAATTCAGGTAGAGCATCCGGTGACAGAGCTGGTGACAGGTCTGGATCTGATCAAAGAACAGATTTTTATCGCGGCAGGAGAAAAGCTTCAGTGGAGACAGAAAGATATCCGCATTACTGGTCACGCTATTGAGTGTCGTATCAATGCAGAAAATCCGGCAAAGAATTTTATGCCTTGTCCGGGAAAAATCGAGTATCTGCATTTGCCGGGAGGAAATGGTGTCCGTATCGATTCTGCAATTTACACCGGTTACACGATTCCGCCAAACTACGATTCTATGATTGCAAAGATTATTGTATACGGAAAAGACAGACAGACAGCCATCGATAAAATGCGCAGTGCACTGGGTGAAGTCAACATTGACGGAATTACCACAAATCTGGATTATCAGTACGATATCATTACTCATCCGGTGTTCCAGTCCGGAAACATTACCACTAGTTTTATAGAAAACTATTTTGAGAATAAAGGTGAAGCATAGTGTTAAAGTTTAAGAAAACAAACTATATTACAGTTCCGCGAAAAGAGCAGGATATCCCGGAGGGCATGTGGATCAAATGTGACGCATGTGGGGAATTACTTTATAAAGAAGATGTAGTGCACAATCACTATTCCTGCTATAAATGCGGCAAATATTTCCGTCTTTCCACAAAGCGCAGATTGCGTATGGTTGCAGACAAGCAGTCATTTGAAGAGTGGGATACCGGTCTTCAGACAGCAAATCCCCTGGAGTATCCGGGATATCCGGAAAAATTAGACGGATTAAAGGAAAAACTTCATGTTGATGAAGCTGTGACAACTGGTGTATGCACCATCAAAGGCGAGAAAACAGTGATCGCAGTTTGTGATGCCCGTTTTCTCATGGGAAGTATGGGATATGTGGTAGGTGAAAAAATCACCCGCGCGGTGGAAAAAGCGACAGAAATGAAACTACCGGTTATCATTTTCTGCTGTTCCGGCGGCGCCCGTATGCAGGAAGGAATGGTTTCCCTAATGCAGATGGCAAAAACATCCGCAGCGCTAAAGAAACATTCCGATGCAGGACTGTTATATATTTCTGTGCTTACCGATCCGACTACCGGTGGTGTGACTGCAAGTTTTGCCATGCTGGGCGATATTATTCTGGCAGAACCGGGTGCGCTGGTAGGGTTTGCCGGCCCACGTGTCATTGAACAAACCATTGGACAGAAGTTGCCGGAAGGTTTTCAGCGTGCAGAATTTCTGGTAGAACATGGTCTGATCGATGGTATTATCCGCCGCGAAGATATGAAAGATACACTGGCACGTTTATTGCACATGCATACACAGAAGGCATCTGTGGATACCATTGAGGCAGTAGAAATGTCTGATATCATGCATGAGCAGAAAAAGAAAAAAGGAAAAATGACCGCCTGGGATCGTGTGATGGCAGCAAGAGCTTCTGAGCGACTTACAGCGTTAGATTATATCCATGAGATTTTCAGTGATTTTGAGGAATTTCATGGAGACCGTCATGTGGATGATGACGGAGCTACGGTAGGCGGTATTGCTTACCTTGACGGATGTCCGGTTACCGTTATCGGGCAGCAGAAAGGACGTACTACCAAAGAAAATATTACAAGAAACTTTGGCATGCCATCTCCGGAAGGATACCGCAAGGCTTTACGTCTGATGAAACAGGCAGAAAAATTTCACCGTCCGATCATCAACTTTATTGATACACCGGGAGCATTTCCAGGGCTGGAAGCCGAGGAACATGGGCAGGGTGAGGCAATTGCCAGAAATCTGTATGAGATGGTAGCATTGAAAGTGCCGGTACTCAGTATCGTGATCGGTGAAGGCGGCAGCGGCGGTGCACTGGCACTGGCTGTCGGAAACAAAGTCTGGATGATGGAAAATGCGACCTATACAATTCTTTCTCCGGAAGGTTTTGCATCTATTCTCTGGAAAGATGGAAAACGTGCACCGGAGGCGGCAGATCTGATGAAGGTAACGGCAAAAGAACTGATGGAAATGGGAATCGTGGATGATGTCATTGACGAGCCGATGCCGGCCTGTGAAGAAAATCTGGTGGAACTCAGTAAAGATATGAAAAATCGGATTCGCGGTTTTCTGGCAGAAAACCTTGGAAAAGAACCGGAGGTTCTTGCCGAAGAACGATATGAACGTTTTCGTAAATTCTAAGGTGGCTTAATTTACGAAGTGAAATTTCATAACTGAAATGGAAAATAAAAGAATCCTTCTGCGACAAGCGATTAAGCAAAACGAGGGTAGTGAACGTCTAGCTGTTGCAGAAGGATTCTTTTATTTTGCCCTACATAATATTAAATTTTAGCCAATACCATAAACAAAAATTAAAGGCGTCGTATCAGTTCCCACCAACCCATAGCAATTACCGGCGGCATGATTTTACAGAACAGTCGATGTACAAAACAGACCGGTCCCGGAGTGGATACCCAAAATCCAAGTTTGTTATCCAGCAAGGCAAGACGTACCACGGATTTTGTCTTGGAAGCCAGTGGAAAGTGATGCACAGAATGAGCCGCTTTTGGGTTGTTGGTATCTTTTGCAACACCGATAAATTCGGTATCTTTGATCCAGTATGGGCAGACCGCTGTCACATAAATCTGTTTTCCAATCAATTCCCAGCGAAGTGCCTGACTGTAACGGAGCAGAAATGCTTTGGATGCGGCATATACATTAAGCCCCTGCATCGGTTGAAACCCGGCAGTGGAACAGATCTGCAAAATTCTGGAATCTTTGTCAAAATGTGGCATACAGATTGCCGTCATATGAACTGCTGCTTTACAGTTCAGGTCGATCATATGGGTTAATTCTTCCGGCTGCAACGTAAATGGATCGCCAATTTTAGCAAGACCGGCAGCGTTGACCAGATATTTGACAGTAGGAGCTTCAATATCCAGTTTATCCTGAAAATCTTTCATCTGTTTGTCATCTGTAATGTCCATTGGCATAGCAGCACCGACACAGATTCCGGTGGCAGAAATTTCCTGTGCCAGAGCGAGCAGAGGTTCTTTCCGTCTGGCAAGGAGCCAGATTTCATCAATTTCAGAAGCGTAGTTTTGACAGATCTGCAAAGCAAATTCACGTCCGAGACCACTGGAAGCACCAGTGATAATTGCAATATTCATATATATTAAATCCTCCGGATTATTTTGAAAAATAAGTTGCTGTGCTATCAATAAAATTTCCATAATAAAAATGGTGATAGAACTTCTATTATCTTATAACAAATGCGAGTGCTACGCAAGTCATCGAGAAATAAACAACAGAGAGAATACATAAATAATTTGCTTATGCGGCAAATAGAATGAAAAATTGTAAAAATACTTTTGTACCTGATATTGTTATAAAAATAAGATTACATACAGGTAGAACTATGATAAGATGATTTGGTGGAAATTACAGAAAGTTAAGAGGACGTGTTTATGAAGAAAAACTATAAATGCATCAACAGTTTTACATTAAAAATGATTGCCATTATAACAATGGTCATTGATCATGTGGGAGCAGTACTGTTTCCGATGAACATGATATTTCGTTATATTGGAAGAATTTCATTCCCACTGTTTGTGTTTTTACTTGTGGAGGGAAGTATTTATACCAGTAAAATTCGAAAATATGAATTACGGATGTTTCTGTTTGCATTGATTTCGGAAATTCCGTTTGATCTGGCTTTTTCAAACGAAATTGTGGATATATATTCTCAGAACGTGTTCTGGACATTGACGATCGGTCTGGTGATGCTGGATTTGATTCAGAATGGAGCGTCTTACGTGAAATTACATAAAGGAAATAAGATACAGCTGGCCTGGATCGAAGGACAGCCGATTCCAACAATCTGGCAGTTTGTTGTAGTTGCAGTTTGTGGCTGTGTGGCACAGGCATTACAGACAGATTACGGTGCAGGTGGTATCTTATTGATTTATTTTATCTGGATGCTGCATGAGAACGTGATTGGGCAGGCAGTGACATTTGTCATTATTTCGCTGTTATTCTTCGGAAGCGTGGAACTGCCGGGTGTGATTGCCTTTTTGCCAATCTTTTTGTATAATGGAAAGAAAGGACCATCGGCAAAATATGTATTTTACGCATTTTATCCAGTGCATTTATTTATTTTACATTTAATACAGACGAGTACTGCATTTGTGTTTATCACATTTTAAGTATGATATTTGTATGGCTATGGAGGAAGGATGTATTTGAGCGCAAAATAAGCATTCCCCTGCTTCAAGTGCGCAGAGCACTAAGCGGTGGGTAAGGGGGATGCTTATGTCCGCTTTACAATCCTTCGATTTGGAAATTAAAACGGGAGGCATATTTTTTGAAATTCTGGAAACATTTAAAGACAATCAATCATCATAAAATGCTGGTCATGAAAGGCTGTTTTCGGGTAGGTCTGTACAAGCAGGGATTACTGCATGATCTGTCAAAATATATGCCGTCGGAGTTTTTGGTTGGCTGTAAATATTATCAGGGAGATGTCAGTCCGAATAATGCGGAGAGAAAGGCTAAGGGGTATTCTTCTGCGTGGCTGCATCACAAAGGGCGCAACAAGCACCATATGGAATATTGGATTGATTACGGAATGCCGTCAGAACCGGCAATAGTAGGTATGCGTATGCCGGACAAATATGTGGTGGAAATGTTTATCGATCGTATGTCTGCTTCGAAAAATTATCAGAAAGAAAAATATACGGATCGCAGTGCGCTGGAATATTACCTACATGGCAAAGATCGTCATATTATGCATCCGGAAGTACGGGAACTACTGGAAAAATTGTTGTATATGCTGGCAGATGAAGGAGAGGATGTGACCTTTGATTATATCCGCAGAGAAGTATTGCATAATAAGAAGTAAATACTAATTGCCGGAAGGTATGTGTAGGTTTTATCTCAGTCGAAGTTTTATGACTGAGATAAAAGTTGTTGCATATCGTCTGGCAGTTTTGCATTTATGGTTAATTTTTCTCCTGTGATCGGGTGTGTAAAAGTCAGGGATGCACAGTGCAATGCCTGGCGGTTCATGGAGTAATTTCCCGGATGATATAAAAAGTCTCCGAGAAGTGGATGCCCGATATGTTTCATGTGCACCCGGATCTGATGGGTACGTCCGGTTTCAGGTTTGAGACGAACCAGAGAAATCTGTCCGTTGGTCCATTCCCGGACAAAACGTGTCACGGCAGAATCACCATTTTCGAAATCTACGCACCGTTCAATGACAGAATCTGCGGTACGGCAGATTGGTGCATCGATCGTTCCTTCTTCTGGCGTAACACCGTCACAAAGTGCCAGATATTCTTTCTGAATCTGTTTTTGCTGCATCGCTTTGGACAGGACAGAAGCAGAAAGCATGTGTTTGGCCAGAAGCGTGACACCGGTGGTATCCCGATCCAGTCGTGTGATACAGCGGAAGGTATATGGAATCTGTTGGGCGGTATAATACCACAGCACGCCATTTGCCAGCGTCTGCTCATAATGGTTGATGGAAGGATGAATCGGCATATTTGCCGGTTTGTCAATGACCAGAATGTCCTTATCTTCATACAAAATGGAGAGTGGAATTTCATTTGGCACAATATTGTCTGAGCCTTCGTTTTCTTCTATGCGGATATGAAGGGTGTCTCCGACATGGAGCGGTTCGTTTACATAACTCCAGATGCCGTTTCTCAAAATACTTTCCGGTGTTTTTTTTAAATGTACGATTAAGTTGGAAGAGTAACCATGTTCCTTTAAAAATAAAAGGATGCTGTCTGTCTCCTTCGTAATCTGATAATCTAAAATTCGAATCATAATACACTACAACACATAGTAATGAGGAATAATATCCTCATAATGTCCGTCCGGCATACGGAAACCACCCGGAATGACACCGAGTTTTGTAAAACCGATGCGCTCATATAAATGGAGAGCATGGGTATTGGAAGCAACGACCGCATTAAACTGCATAATGCGGAAGCCTTTTTCTTTTGCCATAGCGAGGCAGTCAAGGACAAGCTTTTCACCGATATGCTGTCCGCGGATATCGCGGCGAACGGTATAACTTGCGTTGCAGATATGTCCGCAGCGCCCAACGTTATTTGGATGCAGGATATAGAGTCCAACGATTTCATTATTTTCGGTATTTACGGCAATGCCGGTGTAAGTCTGCTCTTTAAAAAATTGATCTCCGGTTTCGGCGGTCAGAGTTTCTTCCTGAGGGAAAGCGAGACCGTCTTCTACAACCTGATTCCATACTTCAGCAGCTTTGGCAGCATCCTGTGCCTGATATGACCTGATTTTTATATTCATAAAATGTTTCTCCTTTTAAAATTTGAATGGATATCAGATATGATTATATATCGTAAGTGGCTGCTTGACAATTTTTTTTCGCGTTATAGAATAATTTTAAAAGGAAGTACAGGTTACAGACAGAAAGTATGAGGCACAACTTATGAATATGTTTACCAATAAAGATTTGCGGAAATTGATACTGCCGTTGATCGTCGAGCAGTTTTTTCAGATTTTTGTAGGGATGGCAGACACCTTTGTGGTCAGTTATTCCAGTGAAGCGGATGTATCGGGCGTCGCACTGGTGACATCATTTAATACGATATTGATCGTGCTGTTTACGGCATTATCTGCCGGTGGCGCGGTGATCATCAGTCAGTATATAGGAAGCAAAAATAAGGAAAAAGCAGATGCATCAGCCAGCCAGCTTCTGATGATTTCTGCCGTTATCTCTGTAATTTTAACGATATTGATCTTGTTGTTCAGTGAACAGATTTTACGTTTGCTGTTTGGAAAAATTGAACCGGATGTAATGTCTGCATGCAAAACCTATCTTATGATCACAACATGGTCATTACCGGCGTTGGCTGTTTATGATTCCGGAGCAGCTATTTGCAGAAGTATCGGGAAAACAAACGTAACAATGTATGTGTCTGTTGCAGTGAATGTGCTGAATGTCATCGGAAACTGTGTAGGGGTACTTGTATTACATCTTGGAGCAGCCGGTGTTGCATATCCGTCGCTGCTATCAAGGATCGTATCTGCAGTGCTGATCACTGATTTTTGCTGCAGAAAGCAGAATGCTGTATCTTATCATGTAAAAGAAATTTTTACATGGAATCGGGAATTACTGAGAAGAATTATGAAGATTGCAATTCCAAACAGTGTGGAAAATGGAATTCATCAGATGGTAAAAGTAGCATTATCCAGTATGGTTGCGTTATTTGGTACCTATCAGATTGCAGCAAATGGGATGGCACAAAATATCTGGTCGCTGGCTTCCATTGTGGCGCTCAGTATGTCGCCGGTGTATACAACAGTGATCGGTCAGTGTATGGGAGCGAATGATATTGATGCGGCAAATTTTTACTTTAAGAAGTTAAATAAAATCACCTTGATTTCATCGTTGTTATGGAATGCGTTTGTATTTGCCATCACACCGCTGATTGTCAGTTTTACTGCGGTTTCAGCAGAGACAAAGACATTGATCATATGGCTGGTGCTGACGAATAATATATTTAATGGTCTCTTTTTCACTTATGCGGGACCACTGGGAAGCGGTCTGCGTGCAGCCGGAGATGTCAGATATACGATGGTTACTTCGGTTACATTGACGATTGTAATCCGTCTGTTTTTCTCTGCACTGTTTGGTATCTGGCTGCATATGGGAGTGATAGGTGTAGCTCTTGGTATGAGTATGGATCTTGGCATACGTGGATTTCTGTTTTGGCGACGGCTGCGTTCACAGAAATGGACAAAATTTAAAGTTATTTAACAAGAGGAAGTCATAAATGGTTGTTAGAAAAATGCAGAACGGAGAAAGAAGCATGTATTTTGAATATGGAGAAACAGAAATAGAATATTTGAAGAAGAAAGACAAAAGACTGGCGGAAGTGATAGATAAGATAGGAATGATTGAACGACAGGCAGATACGGATCTTTTTTCCTCTGTAGTGCATCACATCATCGGTCAGCAGATATCAACGAAAGCCCAGACAACGATCTGGCAGCGGATGCAGGATGATCTTGGAGTTATTGATGCCGAGACGATTGTGGAGGCTGGAATACCAAAATTACAGGCGTATGGTATGACTTTTCGGAAAGCGGAATATCTGACCGATTTTGCAGAAAAAATAAAAAATGGAGAATTTAATCTGGATGCAGTATGGCAGATGTCAGATCAGGAGGCAATCGAGGCATTGTCGTCATTAAAAGGAATTGGTGTGTGGACGGCAGAGATGATTTTACTGTTTTGTATGCAGAGACCAGATGTATTCAGTTATGGTGATCTGGCAATTTTGCGGGGACTTCGCATGGTATATCACCATCGGAAAATTGATAAAAAACTATTTGAAAAATATCGCAGACGATTTTCTCCATATTGCAGTGTGGCAAGTCTGTATCTGTGGGCAGTATCAGGTGGCGCCATTCCCGGCATGAAGGATTATGCACCGAAAACGGTAAAAAGTAAGACGACAGATAAGAAGAACGTGAAATAAAAATGCTATTCGGAATTACATTAAAATAAAAAATAACTGTATTGCAGTAGAAAGATGAAAAAGATACGAGGTAGAAACATGGAATACATACATCACTATAAATCTCCGTTGGGAGGTATTACCATGGCAAGTGACGGCAAAGCATTGACTGGTTTGTGGTTTGACGGCCAGAAATATTTTGCTGTGACTTTATCAAAAGAGCATGAAGAAAAAATGTTGCCGGTATTTGAAGAAACAGATCGTTGGCTGGACATTTATTTTCAGGGAAAAGAGCCTGATTTTCTGCCACTGGTTTTGTTCCCTTGTGGTTCGGAGTTTCGGCAGGAAGTGTGGCAGATTTTACTTTCGATTCCGTATGGAAAAACCATGACTTATGGGAAAATCGCTGCATATATTGCCAAACAGCGTGGGCTTACACGAATGTCAGCGCAGGCAGTGGGCGGTGCGGTCGGTCATAATCCGATTTCGATTATTGTACCTTGTCACAGAGTAGTTGGAATAGATGGAAGCCTGACCGGTTATGCAGGTGGCATTGACAAAAAAGTGAAATTATTGGAATACGAGCATATGAATATGGAACAATTTTATGTACCGAAAAAAGGAACAGCGTTGTATAAATAAGAAATGTACTCTATGAGAAATTATATAAGGGAATCATAAATAAATTCATATATATGAATTTGCGATATTTACAAATATGAATATTTCTGAAAGGCTTGTGTGGGGTAAAAGTATGAGTAAAATGAAAATTGCAGTATGCCAGATGGATTCTCAGAATGATAAATGGCAGAATTTACAGCAGGCAGCAAAACTGATTGAAAAAAATGCAAGGGAAGGCGCAGATTTAATTGCCTTTCCTGAAACCATGAATTTTATGGGAAAAGGATATCGTTATCAGGCAGAGTCGATACCGGGAGAGACGACAGAGTTTTTGTGTGAGCAGGCAAGAAAACACCATGTCTGGCTGGTAAGTGGCAGTTTTCCAGAAAAAACAGAAGAGGAAAAGCCGAAAAATACATTGGTTTTGATCAGTCCGGAGGGAGAAATCTGTTGTAAATACAGCAAACTTCATATGTTTGATATCGATGCGGGTGGAAAAAGTTATCGTGAATCTGCGGGAAATCTGGCCGGAGATGAGATCGTCCTGGCGGATACCCCATTTGGCAGAATCGGATTTGCTATCTGCTATGATCTTCGTTTTGGAGAAATGTTTCGTTTGATGGCATTGCATGGGGCGGATCTTGTGATCATGCCATCCAGCTTTACCTATGAGACAGGAAAGAAGCATTGGGAGACACTGATTTGTGCCCGGGCGATCGAGAATGGAATGTATATGATCGCGCCAAACCAGATTGGTGAAAAAACAACGATGAAAGCATATGGCCATTCCATGATCGTTGATCCATATGGAGCAGTAGTGGAAGTGGCAGAAGATAAGGTATGCAGTATTATGGCTGAGATAGATACGGCAGAAGTGGCAAAAGCGAGAAATAGCATTCCGAGCCTGGAAAACCGCCGTTCGGATGTGTATGATGTGACAAGTCAGGCAGTAAAGATATATCAGGCAAAGTAAAAAACGAAATGCAAAACCACCGGCTGGATTAGGACCGGTGGTTTTACTATAAAGGAAAAGTTTTATATCATGGGGGCTTTGCTGGATGGCTACTGAGCCATCATTGCCCTGATAATAGCGTCGGTTGATGGAAGTGTTTCCATGTGATCAATTAATACTTTTAAGGTAGCGGCTGTATCAGCAGGCATTTCCTTTGCACAACAAGCAATACAGCTTTCCATTTTTTCAGCAAAATGTTTTTCCGTCATTGGTTTTTCTGCGCATCCAAGGGTGTAATCCATGTGATGCTCATATTTTTTTCCATCATTCGTGGTGATAATGAGATCTACCGGGCAGACTTTTGCGTGATATTTTTCTTCATATTCCGGTTTGACCGTTCCACGAACTTTTGCACAGATATCAAGGACATCCGGGCGTTTCAGACTTTCATCGGTATAGTCTGACAGGCCATATTTGCCATTCACAAGACCGCAGGCAACACCGTATGGGATAGAAAACTGTGCGTCAACAACCGTTTTTGGATAATTACGGGTCTCTACTGGAAGACAGGAAGATTTTACAAGATGCTCATTTACCTGAATTTCCACATCTGCAATATCAGCCGGATCAATGTGAAATTTTTCATATGCTTCAATCGCGGCATTGATTGGCGGCTGGCTTGGACGGCCACATGGCCATGGTTTAAAGGATAAATCTTTTCCGGTAAAGTAAGTGCCCAGATCTTTGCGGAGCACTTCCGGATCGTAGTTGTCATTCAAATATACATGATAAAAACCAAAGACACCTTCAAAATTGTTTTTAGAGCCGATAAAACCTTTCTGTGCTAATTCGCATGCTACGATTGCATTGCGTGCTGCCAGACCAGGCTGCAGTTTTTTTGTCCATGCGGAATCTGTAATGGCCTGATAAGTTCCGGTAGCCTGAGAATATGCGATACCGAGTGCGTTGATCAGTTTGTCTTCTGTAAGTTTCATGAGTTTTCCGGCAGTGCATACGCCTGCGAAGATACCCATTAATGGTGTATAAACATAACCGCTTGTTACAATACCAACGGTAGTTGCAATACCGAGCCGACAGTGGATATCAAGACCAATCGTTACGGCTGCCAGAAATTCTTCGCCGGAAACAGTTCCAAGCATTTCTGCGATGGCCAGAGCAGTGGATACAATAATACATCCGCAATGCATCATGGCAACATCGTGAGTATCATCATAATCATATGCATGAATCATGGCTGCGTTTACAAATGCGGCATTGTGAGCCGGAAGTTTTTTATTAAAAACGAAAGAAGAAGCCTGTTCTGAGCCACCCCATTCACTACAAAGCTCAAGAATCTGTGCAATACCAGGTGCAGAAGAGCCGGCAATCGCAGTTGCCAGCGAATCATAAATATCCTGTTTGGTCGCCTTGATCGCTTCTTTAGGAATATCGGAATAATTTGTATTTACAACATATTTTGCAACATCATAAGTAAAATCCATAAAAACCTCCTCAAAATATAAATTTGATCATTCAAATCGTGTTCTTTATTTGTTTATAGACTACAGAGAAAATGGAGAATAATCCAATAATTGTTGCCTATGCTGACATTTAGATTGCATATATTGTTACTTTTATCAAAGCAAAAAGAATTAAAACTTAATAATTGCACCTGATTATGGAATCACACTGGAAGAATGGAATCATGATGTTGATTATGTGCATGTTATGTTTCGGGCACAGCCAAAATCAGAACTCAGTAAATTTATCAATGCGTATAAAAGTGCAAGCAGCCGTCTGCTAAAAAAGGAATATCCGCAGATCAGGGAAAAATTCTGGAAGGAAGCATTTTTGAGCCAGAGTTTCTGTCTGTTGACAGCGGGTGGTGCACCGATTGATATTATCCGTAATTATATCGAGACACAGGGAGAGAAAAAACGATGAATACAGCTTACCGATTTCGGATATATCCAAACAGAGAACAGGAAGTTTTGCTTGCAAAGACATTTGGCTGCTGCCGTTTTTTATACAATCAAATGCTGGGTGATAAGATACGGGAATATGAAGCATCGAAAAAAATGTTGCGAAATACACCGGCAATGTATAAAAAGGAGTATCCGTTTCTGAAAGAAGTGGATTCTCTGGCACTTGCAAATGTGCAGATGCATCTGGAAAAGGCATATAATAATTTTTTCATGGATCCGAAGATTGGCTTCCCAAAATTCAAATCAAAACACAGGAGCAGAAAAAGCTATACGACAAATGTGGTCAATGGAAATATTCAGGTAGAAGACCATCGGATAAAACTTCCGAAGCTGAAATGGATCCGTATGAAAAAACATCGTGATATTCCAGAAAAATATTGCCTGAAATCTGTAACAATAAGTATGGAACCATCCGGAAAGTATTATGCAAGTCTATTATATGAAAAATCTGACTGTGAAAACCAAGCAGAAGAATTTGATTATGAAGACACAAAGATACTTGGAATTGACTATGCAATGCGTGGAATGGCTGTGTTTTCTGAAGATATTGACATGAAAGCAATGAGCCGGTGTATGCATTTTGGAAAAAGTGTCATGGATAACGGTTACGGAAAGTTTCGGGAATTGCTGGAATATAAGCTGATATGGAGAGGAAAGAAATTGGTACATGTAGATCGTTTTTTCCCTTCCAGCAAAAAATGTTGTAAATGTGGCAGTATAAAGAAGGAACTGAAACTTTCAGACCGGGTATATATATGTTCGTGCGGAAACCAGATGGATCGGGATCTGAATGCAGCAATCAATATCCGTGAAGAAGCACGCCGTATGCTGTTAGCAGGATAAATGGAAAATGTCTGTATCCAGACAATAAAAATATCCCATAACTGGGTAAAAATGAATCGCGGGGCACGCGAGGATAGCTTGTAGATACTTGGCTCAGTAGAGCCATTGAGCAAGAAGCCCCCACTTCAAAATCTGCGATTTAAGTGGTGGGAGCATGTCACGTAGAAAAAAGGAGAGTCGTTAGTCAGTAAAGATTAACGGCTTTTTCTTTTTGAAAAAATTCTTTGTTAAAGCAATATAGGTTTTACATATGTAACTATAGCCTATATAAGGTTTAGCTATAACCTATACCGTTTGTGAAATTTTACTTATAGATTGTTCGTGATAGAATGCAATCATAGCAAAGCAAACAAAAATGCTATAGGGGTACAACGAAAAATAGCAAAGTTCGACAAAAAGAAAAGGAGAAGAGAAATGAAAAGAAAAATTATGTCGGCATTACTAATTGCGTCAATGGTAGTAGGATTGGCAGCATGTGGAGATACTGGAAACAACGGCGGTACTGCAACGGGGGATAATAATGCAAGTGCCGGTGCTGATGAAAACAGTGCTTCAACAAAACAGAACGATGGTAGTTCTTACAAAATGGAAATTAGTTGTTCCAATGCAGATGAGACAGTTTTAGGCAAGATTTTGATTCATTTCGAAGAACTTGTAGAAGAAAAATCCAATGGACAGATTCAGGTAGAACGCTATATGAACGGAACAATCTGTTCAACAATTGATGAACCTGCAACTGTATCGGCAGGAACAATCACAGCAGCATATTGTAGTGGACCTGCAGCCAGTGCAGCAGGTGTAACAATGGAAGATTTATACAATATTCCATTCCTTGTAACAACAGATCTTGGAGATGCATCTTTGATGACTGCAATTGAAAAAGATGAAACAATCAGTGAAATGGTACAGAATCAGATTGATGAGAAAGGTTTAAATATTCATCGATTAGGTGATTTGGCTTCTTCCTTGGGATCTTTCTCCATTGCAAATAATAAGAAGCCGGTGAAAAGCATTCATGATGCACAAGGGTTGAAAATCAGAACACCAGGCGGTGTATATTACAATATGCTTCTGGAGGAAATGGGAGCAGACGGACAGTCTATTTCTGTTGCTGAATTACCAGTTGCACTTCAGCAGGGTGTTGTAGATGGCTTATGTACAAATCCTACATATTACAACGATTCTATGCTTCATACAAAATATTTAACAATGCCATATGTATTCTCAAATACAATGCCATTTTATATTAATAAAGACTGGTGGGATTCTCTTCCGGAAGATTTACAGTGTGTGCTGGAAAGCGCATATGAAGAGTCTGTAGATTATGCAATGGATCTTTGTGCAACAGGCGAAAAAGAAGCACTTGATGAAATCGAAAATGAGCATGGCGTTGAAGTAGATTATCTGGATCTTGATTCTGACGAAGGTAAGGCATTTAAAGAAGATTTGATGCAGAAAGGTATCGATCAGTATGTATCTGACAATGGTGAAAATGGTCAGAAAGCAGTAGATCGAGTTTTGGAGATCAGAAAAGAACTTGGCCTGTAAGAAAAGATATATAAACATACTATATGATGATAGAAAGTGGTGGAGCATGGTGGGTTGGACTATATCCACCACTTTCTATATTAGGGTTTTATCTTGACGGAGGTAATGAGATTGAGAGATAAGGTTGTGAAATTCGAAAAAAAATTAACGTATATTTTACAGATACTGGGTGGAGTATTTGTTGTAGTTGGTACGTTTTTAATATTTTATTCGGCCATGGCAAGATATTTGGTAGGACATTCACCGGTTTGGACAGAAGAAGGATGTAGAATGTTAGTTCTTGCATGTGCATTTTGGCTGATGGGACATATGGAATTCAGTAATGGACAGGTTTGTTTGTCTATTATAACAGATAGCATTAAAAATGAAAAAGTATTAAAAGTATTATATCTGATAAAATATTGTGTCGTAGTTGTTGTCGCAATTCTTTGTACTTACTGGGGAAGCCTGCAGTTTGTTGCATCTAAAGGGCAGCGTACATTTACGCAGATTTATCCGAAACAGTTACCTGCTGCAACGATTCCGATTGGAATGGTAATTCTTATTTTGTATTGCATTATGAAAATTTATTTAATGCTGACAGAAAAGAAAGGTCCGGCAGCAGTAGATCAGAATGATGAAATAGCAGAAACAAAGGGCACTGATAATTAGATAAATTACCTGTTACAAAAGTAATCAGATCATTCGATATAGGAAAGGAATATGAAGTATGACAATGTGGAGCATCATTGGACTGGTGGTTTTGATTGCTATGATAGCATTAGGTATGCCTATCTGGCTTTCAATGACAACCGGTTCCATCATTATTCTATTAGGATTAGGTACAAGCGGTATATCTGTAACAACGCAGCTTTATTCAGGTGTGGATAGTCTTACATTAATGGCAATTCCGTTTTTCCTGTTTGCGGGAAATATTATGGCTTATGGAGGCTCGGCCCCATACATATTTAATTTTATGAACAGTTTGATTGGGAATAAACGTGCCGGAATTCCGGTAGCAACGATTCTGACAGCGATGCTTTATGCTGCTATTACAGGATCTGTAGCTGCAACACTGGCAGGTGTTACATCCATTTGTTTGCCAAATATGAGAAAAGCAGGTTACAGTGATAAGTTTTCTTCTGGTGTTATGTGCGCCGCCAGTACGATGGGAGTTATGATTCCACCGTCTATGCTGATGATTATTTATGGAAGTCTGGCACAGCAAAATGTAGGAACGTTATTTGTTTCCGGTATTATTCCAGGATTATTATGCGGAGTATTATTGATTGTTGTTGCATTTATTAAAAGTCCGAAATTATATGAGTTAGGTGTATCTTTCCCGGCAGAAACATTCAGTCTGAAAAATAAAGCAATCAGTTTTGTAAAAGCATTGCCGGCTATTGGAATGCCGGTTATCGTTCTTGGCTCTATTTATGCAGGTGTTATGACACCGACAGAAGCAGGTGCGATGTCCTGTGTATATGGCCTGATCGTCAGTGTATTCGTTTATCGTGCACTGAAAAAGGACAATATGTCCACAATTGTAAGAAGTACAGCAGACAGTACAAGTATGGTATTTCTGATGAACGCAGGTGCTGCATTATTCAATATTCCGCTTGCAAGACTTGGTGTACCGCAGGCATTTGCACATTTAATTGAAAGAACAGGTCTTTCTGGTGTGGCACTTGTAATTGTAGTAGTATTGATTTTCCTTGCATTAGGATGTTTTATGGATTCTATGCCGATTATGTATCTAGTTTTACCGATCGTATTACCGGCATTAAATCAGGCAGGCATCAACTTAGTATACTTCAATGTAATTACAATTTTATGTATGCAGATTGGTATGATCACACCTCCATTTGGTTCTGGAATGTATCTGACTGCAAGGTTCCTTGGAGTTCCGGCAAAAGATGTTATTCATGAGGTTATGCCGTATCTGATCGTAATGATTGCACTTGTATTTTTACTTATTTTCTGCCCATGGATTTCACTTTGTCTGGTATAGAAAAAAGTAATGTTTCAGAGAGGAAATGAAAATGCAGGAATTAAATTATTTGCCGGGAGACCGATATTTCCATAGTCATCCAATACAGACGGTAGAAGCAGAATGTTTTGTACAGGTCAGTGAAGAACCGAAGTGTTATTTAGAAGGAATCTGTTTTGAACGATCAGGAAAATATGCATATTTCTGTGCTATTTATAAAAAGTCTGTAATGAGACTGGATATGGAGACAAAAGAGATTGTAGAAATATATCATAATGATAAGTTGTGTCCGGTTGCAGTAAAAATTCATAAAGACGGCAGATTATTTATCTGTAGTTGTAATTGGGCGTCTGCCTATTCATCTACAACGATGAAAAAGGAAACTGCCGGAGGTATTTTTGCAATTAATCCGGACGGTACTGGATTTACACCGATTCTGATGGGCTGGTGTGTGGATGATCTGGTATTTGATTCTAATGGTGGTTTGTATTTTACTCATTATATCGGTACATTGGATGATCCGGCCGGTGGAGTATATTATATAGAACCTGATATGACAACGGTTCGTCCGATTGTAAGAAGTTTACGATCACCGAATGGATTGGCTCTTTCTAAAAATGAGCAGATATTGTGGATTACGGAAACTCTGACAGGAAATATATTGCGAGTGGATCTGACACATGCGGGTCATTGTTCAATTGTATATCATTTGGATGGTGGAAATGGATGCGATTCCTGCAGTATCGATGATGACGACAATCTATATGTGGCACATTTGTACGCGGGAAGGATTGTTGTATTAAATCAGGTAGGAGTTCCGATTGCGCAGGTTTTACTCCCAGGAAGAGAAGAGGGACATTGTCTACATTCTTCGCATCCAATGGTAGCACCTGGAAAAAAAGAGCTGTATATTACGGCTGCAGATGAATTGGAAGGCTATGGAGCATGTATTTATAAAGCGCCAAGTTTTGCGGTTGGTAATACAAACAGTTATCAATTTAAGTAAGGTAAAATCTTTACTTGTCCAGAAAAAATAGAAGAAGTTGTACAGGAAACTGCTCAGTAAAAAATATAAGAAAGATTGATATTTCTGGAACTGCCGAAATACATTTTACGTGTCAGTTCCAGTTTTATCTATAGTAAAAGTTAGTCAATCAGAAGAAACAGGAAATAATTCGCAGGTGGAGATGATAATCATATGAAAAAGAATTATTCATGGATCATATGCGGTCTGTGTGTATTACTGGCATTTTGTTACTGCGGTTTGGTGACGGTTGCATTTTCAACATATCTACCATTTTTGAAAGAGGCAGCAGAATTGACTGCGACAGAAACATCAATGATTACAACAATAAGATGCCTGTCAACAATTATATTTATGATTGTATCAGGAAAATACTATAAAAAGTTTTCTTTAAGGACAGGATCAATACTTGCGCTAATGACACTGCCAATAGCATATTTTATATTTGCACATGCTCATACGGCATTTACTTGTTATATTGCAGCTTTTATTTCGGGAATCCCATATGCGTTAGGAAATACGATATCAATTGCCCAGATTATCAGAAACTGGTTTAAGTCAAAAGAGGCTACGGCACTTTCTATTGCAATGTGTGGAACGGGTGTTTCAACGGCTGTTATGCCGCCGATTATTACAAAATTGGTAGATTCAGTTGGTCTTGCAACTGCTTTTTATGCAGTAGCAGCTTTTGCGATTGTAAGTGGAATTCTCATTTTCTTTTTATTAAGAGATAAACCGGAAGAACTGGGATATGAGCCATATCAGGATGTAAAAACAGAAAGGAAAAAAGAGAAAAAAACGATTGTTAAAACCACTGACTTTTTATCGGGGAAGCGTATTATTTTATTTCTGGTAGTTGCTTTGCTGATAGGAGGAGCAGGAACGCCCTACACAAATCACCTCTCCCTCCACTACTCCTCCGTCGGTTACATCACAATTCAGGCCGCACTGGCAATTTCTGTATACGGTGTATTACTGATGATTTCCAAAATCGTATACGGAGCAGGAGTGGATCATTTTGGTGCGTATAAAGTCAATTATCTGTTTTTTATCACTTGGATTCTGGCCAGTGGCATGACCATCTTTTTGCATGGAACATCCCTTGGTATGTTATATGGATCTGCTGTGTTCAACGGAATCGGCATTTCACTGGGAACCATTGGAATTACGGTATGGACCAGAGATTTTTCCAGTGATGCGGAATATGCCCGCAGGGTGAAGATGACGCAGACATTATTTCAGGTCGGATCCTTTGCCGGATCGCCGGTACCGGGGCTGATTGCGGATAAGACGGGCAGTTACGCAAGGGCGTATGTGCTGTTTACAGCAATTCTGATTTTGATTTTTGTGATTATTCAGGGCATGTATCAGAGACAGCGCAAAGCAGAAGCAGAACGGGCAGGCGCTTGAAAAAGTCAAAAATAATAAAAATATGTAATCATAGGAATAAATAAGTAAATATGGAAGGAAGTGAGCATTATGGGAGAATTTGAATTTGTGTGTCCTACGCGGATCATCGTCACGCATCATCTGTCGAAAGCGCTGGCTTCGGTGAAAGAATATCTGGGGATTAACCGGGTGATGATCATGACAGATCCGGGTATGGCAAAATTGAGTCAGTACCGGGTTTTGAAAATGGCATTGGAGGAAGCGGGACTTCTCTTTGTGGAGTATACAGAAGTGGAGCCGAATCCAACCAATGAATCGGTGGAAGCGGCGGCAGCCGTATTGCGGATCGCAAATGCACAGGCTGTGGTAGGTTTTGGTGGGGGAAGTTCCATAGATACCTGTAAAGCAGCAGCGGTACTGGTGGCAAACGGAGGAAAACTTTCGGATTATTATGGAGTAGACAAAGTGCAGAAAAAAACGTTGCCAATCATTGCGATTCCGACGACGGCAGGTTCCGGTGCGGATGTTACCAGACTGCTTTCCATGACAGATCTTGAACTGCAGACGAAGGTACAGATTTCGGATGCGTCCATTGCACCGGCAGCATCGATCATTTATCCGGAAAATCTGATGGGTACTCCGCAGCATCTGATCGCAGCGGTGGGATTTGATTCCCTGACACATGCCATTGAAGGATTTTTGAACCGGAAAGCGACACCAATCACAGAGGCACTGAGTCTGAAAGCCTTTGAGCTGATGAGCCGGAGCCTGGTTGATTTTTATAATGACAATATGAATGTGGCGAAAGCAGAAGCGTTGCAGCTTGGAACAACTCTTGGATGCATGGCATGCAGTTCCATCGGAACCGGAGATACACACAATATCGGCCGGGCGGTGGGTGGAAGGTATCACCATATCCATCATGGAACGGCACTTTCCGTTGTTTTGCCACATGTGTTGTATTTTAACATGGATGTCCGGGCTGAGAAGATGGCACAGCTTGCGGTTGCCATGGGACTTGACACCACTGGTATGACAAAGCAGGAAGCTGCTTTGTATATGATCTTGTCGGTTCAGAAGATACGGGACAACCTGGGACTGCCACAGAGTTACCGGGAGCTTGGTGTGAGTGAGGACAGTTTTGAAGAGATTGCGAAAGCGGCCATGTATAACAGTGAAAATGGATCCAGCGCCTTTGCCGCGCCACGAAAAGCGACTATGGAAGAGTATCTTGAACTGATCCGGGATGCGTATGAAGGAAAGAAGATCAAAGCAGAAATTGAAGAATAAACTGACAGCGAGCGTTCATCAGAATTGATGGACGTTTTCTGCTTTTTATGGGGGACATAGGAAAAACAGATGTTTTTTGTCAGGGGGATAGTTTTTCCCTACTATCCTATTAAGACTGCATATTGGATTTTTTTCTTTAATTAGAGGATATTTATATCAGATAGAAAAACAGAAACCACGAGAAAGGGGGAAGCAAGATGCCATATATCAATGTTAGCCTGTTTCCAGGCAATTCAAAGGAGAAGAAAGCACAGATCGCAGAAAAGATCACAGGAGTGATCCTGGAGGAACTTCCAAATGTACCGGAGCATAACATCTGGGTTACATTTTCAGAGATTCCGGCAGACGAATGGGCCATCGCCGGAAATATGTGTGGTAAGAAAGCATAGAGCGAAAGAATAAAGGCAGACATGCAGCAAATCAATAAAACAAAACAATAAAGAGAAGGAATGTATCAGTTAAGAAAGGAGCCAGAAAAATGGTCAGATATCTTTTTGCAACAGAAGAGCAGAAAAAAATGTACGAGGAAGTAAGCGCAATCATGGAAGAGGCGCTGCCGTTTGAGAAATTAAAAGAGATTGAGGCTTCCAATGGTGGTGTTGGTGAGTATCCTTGGGATGTACATAAGAAATTAGCAGATGCTGGTTATTACGCAATGAATCTTCCGAAAGAGTACGGTGGAAAAGGAATCGGTTGGGTAACAAGAGCACTTGTATTTGAGGCAATCAGTTATACCGATGCAGGATTCGCATTTTCATTCCGTGGTCTGGGCGATAAATTCGATACCGTTCAGAACTCCCATCTTCCGGAAGAAGAAAAACAGGCATGGGCAGCAAAATTCCGTACGGGCGAGGCCGGCGGTGCATTTGCACTGACAGAGCCGAATGCAGGATCTGATGCAAAAGCAATCGAAGCTACAGCAGTAAAAGATGGTAACGAATGGGTGATTAACGGAACAAAATGCATGATCAACAACGCTGGTACTGCAGATTACTTTGGTGTATTTGCATGGACAGACAAGAGTGTCGGAGCAGGACATGGAATTACTTGTTTCTTAGTTGAGAAAGATCGTCCGGGTGTTGTAATTCCTCCGGCTGACAATAAATTAGGTATGAAACTTGAAAACTGTGGAAGCATTGAATTCCATGATGTAAGAGTTCCGGAAGATCATATCGTTGGTGAACTCGGACGTGGATTTGCGACTGCTATGGATAAACTGGAAGCAGTTCGTCCGTTCAATATCGCATTTGCCCTTGGTGCTGCACAGAGATCTGTAGATGAGTGTGTGAAATATGCAAATGATCGTATGGCATTTGGCAAAACAATCATCAATCATGAAGGCGTTGGTTTCCAGCTCGCAGAGATGCAGTTAAAACTGGATGCAGCAAGATGTATGTTATATGAAACAATGGAAGCTGCTGACAGAGGCATCAAACTCGGATATCTGGCAAGTGGCGCAAAATGGTATGGCATTGAGCTGTGCGTTCAGGTAGCAAACGATGCACTGGATATCATGGGCGGCCGCGGTATCATGCATGATTATCCGTTAGAGAAGATTATGAGAGACCTACGTGGACTTCCGGCAATGGGTGGAACACCGTTAATTCAGAAACGTACAATAGCAAGAACAATGATCAAAAGAGATAAATAAGGAGTGACAGAGCGATGGCAGAGGAAAAAAACGAACAGTACAAAGTATTAATGGATGATGATCCATATCTGGAGGAATATCCGGGATACATCAAATTTGAGATCGAAGATCATATTGCAATCATTACATTCAACAAACCGCGTGAGGTTGGTTTAAATACATTAAGCTATGACGTATTTATGTCACTTAACCAGATTTTTGACAAGATGGATATGGATGATGACATCTGGGGCGTAATCCTGACCGGTGAGGGAAGATGCTTCGTTGCAGGCGCTGACTTGAGCGATAAACGTATGCAGAGTGCAAACTTCAGCGGACCGAATACTTTACAGAAAGTCAGAAAACATATCGTACATGACTGCATGAAACGTGTACTGAATTTTGAGCGTCCGGTACTGGCAGCAATCAATGGTCACTGCCTTGGCGGTGGTGCAGAGCTGGCTTCCTGCTGTGATTTCCGAATCGCTAGCAGCAGTGTAAAACACATCGGTTATCCGGAAGTAGAGCTTGGCGGAATCCCTGCATATTTAGGTGTTACACAGGCAATGCGTATTATGTCTCCGGCATCCGCAAAAGAAATGCTGATGACTGCAAAACATTATACTGCACAGGAAGCAAAAGAACTCGGTTTTGTAAGCAAAGTCGTAGAACCGGAAGAATTGATGCCGGTCTGCAAATCATTTATGGCAGATATCACAAGAAATGCGCCGCTGGCAATCAAATACTGCAAGATCTGTGCCGACAGAGGTATGGAGATGTCTCAGGAATCCGCATTTGATATGGAATGTATCATCGCAGCGCTCCTTGCCGGAACCGAAGATGGTGTCGAAGGTAAGAAAGCCAGAAGAGAAAAAAGAAAACCGGAGTGGAAAGCAAAATAAGGAGAGACAGATATGGCAGTAAAAGCAGGATTTATCGGACTTGGTACAATGGGCCTGCCGATGGCAAAAAATATTTTAAAAGCAAATGGTCAGTTACTTGTAGCTGACCTTGTAGATGCACCGAAGGAAGAGATGAAATCTCTTGGTGCAGATGTGGCCGTAGATAATGATCAGGTTTGCGCAGAGTGTGATGTGATCTTTACCTCTCTTCCAAATCACAAGGTCGTAGAACTGGTTCTGAACAGCCTGATCGAAAACGGCAGAGCAGGTCAGTATATTGTAGATACAAGCACAAATACATACAGAATGTGTCAGGAATTAAAAGAAAAAGCAGATGCAAAAGGAATCCACTATGTAGACAGCCCGATCAGTGGTGGTGCAGCGAGAGCACTGGCCGGCGATCTGTCTGTTATGACCGGTGCCACAGAAGAAGAGATGGAAAAATCCGGAGTGAAACCACTTCTGGAGTCCATCGCAAGAGAAGTACATTACACCGGCAAGACAGGGAACGGTCTGGCACTTAAGATCCTGAACAACATGCTTTCCAAATCCATTCTTTATGCGGATGCAGAAGCAATCCTGATGGCAGATCATCTGGGAATCCCGTTTGAGGTATTTTATAACGTGATTCAGTCAAGCTCTTCCCAGAATGAGATCTTCCGGATCAAAAAAGAGCACATTCAGAATAATGAGTATGGAAAATCCAATAAATCATATTCGCCGATTACAATGAGTCTGAAAGATCTGAAAGCAGCAAGAGAGTTGAGTGACGATCTCGGTATCGCAAATTTTGGATGCAACAACTGCATCCAGTGGTATGAGATGGGTATGCAGCGTGGATATGAGGAACAGGATTCTTCCTCTATCGTGGGACTGTTACGTGAATTACAGCCGGCAAAAAAGAATGATTAAAATACCGGGATGACTGAGAAAGGAAACAATAACTTATGAGTAAATTATTAAGTGATATTAAAATAGTTGGTTTTATACGTGCAGCAGCAGGTTCTGCTTGTATCAAAGTTTTAGCAGATATGGGCGCAGATGTATATTTTATCGAGCCGTTAAAAGGACATCCGCATCGTCATCTGGCACATTCGTATTTTGAAATGTACCACGCAGATATGAAGAGTGTACCGATCAGCCCGAGAGATCCGGAAGGATTAGAACTGATGAAAAAACTGATTGCAGATGCAGATGTATTTGTAAGTAACTATCGTCCGAACGTACTGAAAAAAATCGGACTTGATTATGAGACATTAAGTGAGAAACATCCAAAACTGATTCATGCAACATTAACCGGATACGGAGAGAAAGGTCCAATGGCCATGACTCCTGGATTTGATATTACCGGTTTCTGGGCAAAAGCAGGTCTGATGAACGATATGATGGAAGCTGGCGGTTCCCAGATCAACCCTCCGGCAGCAATGGGCGATATTGAGTGTGGTAAATCTCTTGCAACCGGTGTTATCGCTGCATTATATGACAGAACAAAAACCGGAAAAGGTATGAAAGTAACAACTTCCCTTTATTCCGAAGGTCTGTATGCAAACCACTGTCCGATCATTGATCAGCAGTACGGTATGGAGTATCCATATGCACGTAAAGATTATCCGAGAGCATTAAAGAACTCTTTCCATTGTAAAGATGGATGGATTCAGGCAATGACTCTGAATTTTGATAAAGATTTCAATAATTTCCTTACAGTTATCCACAGAGAAGATCTGATCGGTGATGCCCGCTGGACCTGCATGAAAGATACAGAAGGCGACAAAGCCCGCGAGCTGACAGATATTCTGGATGAGGCATTTGCAAAGATTACCGTTGATGAGGCAATCGCAGGATTTGAGAAATATGATATCGCATGCAGCAGATTCTTTACAGGTTTATCTACTGTAACCGATGAGCAGGCAGAAGTAAACGGATATTTCGAGCATGTAGTAGATAAAAACGGCGTTGCATTAAAAGTTCCGCGTCTTCCGATCCAGTTCAATGATGAGCCGGCAGATCCGGACCGTTATCATTCCAAACTGGGTGGAGATACTGTAGCAGTTATGAAATCACTTGGTTACAGTGATGAGAAGATCGCAGAGATGGCAGAACGTGGTGCGATCAAAGTAGCAGAATAGACAAAGGGGGAAACAAAAAATGGAAAAAATGTTAGATGGCGTAAAAGTACTTGATATGTGTGTAGCGGCAGCAGGACCTTCCTGCAGCCGTATGTTAGTAGATTTTGGTGCAACTGATATCATGGTTGAGCCGTTAGAGGGACAGAGTACCAGACGTACTGCTCCGCACAGTTATGATTTTAAATGCGGTGGAAAAAAGAGTATTCCGATCAACTTAAAGAGTGAAGAAGGAAAGAAACTGTTCCTGGAATTAGTACAGTGGGCAGATGTCATGGTTACAAACTTCCGTGACAAAGCACTTGTAAAATTAGGACTTTCTTATGAAGACTTAAGCAAAGTGAATCCAAGACTGATCTATGCACATATTTCCGGATTTGGTGAGGTTGGTCCACAGAAAGATGATGCAGGATTTGACGCAACTGCATGGTGGGCAAAGAGTGGTATGTTAGTAGACATCGCTCAGCCGGACAGCATCATCAATATCCCATATGCAGTAGGTGATTTTTCCGCAGGCCACTCTCTTGCAATGGGTGTCTGCGCAGCACTTTACAACAGAGAGAAAACAGGAAAAGGTACAAAAGTAACAACATCTCTGATGGCTTCCGGTATTTTCTTAAATTACCATGCGATCATCGAGAGCCAGTATGGACTGAAACTTCCATCTTCCAGAAGAGAACCGGAGCGTTCCATGCTGAATACTTACCAGTGTGGCGATGGCGAGTGGATCTCCATGAACGCAACTCATCACTGGGATGTAACATGGCCGGCACTCTGCAATTTCATTGGCAGACCGGAACTGATCGAAAAATACCCGAATTACGAAGATACCTGCTGGGAGCATGCAGCAGAAGTTACAGCAATCTTTGATGAAGCATTCAAAAAACACACAAGAGACGAAGTATATGAGGCATTAAAAGAGTGTGGAACTATTTCTGTTGAGAAAGCAAGCCACTCCATTGATGTAACAAAAGATGAGCAGGCCATCGAGAATGGATTTGTTGTACCTTGGACAGATACAGACGGAAAAGAAATTATGCATCCGACCACACCGCTTCGATTTGGTGACAACACACCGGCACCGGTATTATATGGACCAAAACTTGGTGAGCATACGAAAGAAATTATGAAGATGCTTGGTTACAGTGATGACAAGATTCAGGAATATATTGACAGCAACATTGTTGTTGCCATGAAAGAAGACTAAGAGCAGATAAGAGGTGTAAAAATGGCAGAATATAAGATTGAATATTTACATGCAACCGATGAACAGCGTGAGCTGGCTCAGCTTGCAAGACAGATTGTAGAAGAAAAACTTCGTCCACAGGTACATGACCTTGAGATCGCAAATGATGGACTTGGCGCATATCCATGGGATGTTCACAATGCACTTTTAGAAGCCGGCTTTTATTCTATGAATATGCCGGAAGAGTGGGGCGGACTTGATCTGGATGTTGTAACACGTGCCCTGATCATTGAGCAGATTTCCCACGTAGCACCGGATTTTGCATTCTCTTTCCGCGGACTTGGTGACAAATACAACCTGATCATCAATTCTCATATTCCGGAAGCAGATAAAAAAGAGTGGATCCGAAAAATGCTGGAAGAAGGAAAAGGCGGAGCATTTGGTCTGACAGAGCCGGGCGCAGGTTCTGATTCCAAGGCAATCCGTACCACAGCCGTAAAAGACGGTGACGACTGGGTCATCAACGGAACAAAATGCTTTATCACAAACGGTTCTATCTCTGATTTCTATGGAATCTTTGCATGGACAGATAAAACAAAAACAGCCGGACATGGTATCACATGCTTCCTGGTAGAGCGTGATACACCGGGTCTGGAAGTTGCAAAACTGGAAAATAAAATGGGATTCAAATTAAGCCCGACCACAGAGCTGGTACTGAACAATGTACGTGTACCGGAAGATCACATTGTCGGTGAACTTGGCAGAGGATTTGCTACTGCTATGGGTGCACTGGATACCGCCCGTCCGTTCAACTCCGTATTTGCCATCGGAGCAGCGCAGGAAGCTGTTGATGTGGCAGTGAAATACGCAAATGAGCGTGAGACTTTCGGAAAGAGAATCATCGACCATCAGGCCGTTGCATTCCAGCTTGCAGATCTTCAGATGAAAGTGGATGCAGCCCGTGCGATGACATATTATGCATTATCTGCAGGAGGAAAGGGCGTTAAGCTTGGCCGTATGGCAAGTGAGGCAAAAGCATTCCCGACAGAATTATGTCAGCAGGTAGCAATTGATGCGATCCAGATCCTCGGTGGATATGGTTATATGAAAGACTATCCGTTAGAGAAAATCTGCAGAGATCTTCGTCTGTTCACAATCTTCGGTGGAACAAATGAGATTCAGCGTGAAATCATTTCCAGAACCATGAAAGAGAAAAGATAAACATTTAGATTACATATGATTATGCGGCGGCATTGTAATTCACATGCCGCCAAATTATTACAGGAGGCAGAATATGGATTATTTAACTTACAGACCGGGTGACCGTTTCAGTACAATTGCATGTCCGGAACCGAATCTGCAGACAGTGGAAGCAGAGAAATTTATCAAAGCATATGATGAAGCTTACACATTAGAGGGTGTTAATTTTGACCGTAATGGTGATATGTATTTTACCAGTACACAGGGTTATGCAATCTGGAAAGTAGATATGAAAACAAAGGAAAAAACCCGTATCTTCCATCAGGAAGGTGTACGTCCGGCAGCTGTAAAATTCCATAAGGATGGACGCTTGTTCGCAGCATGTGTATCCAATGAAACACTCGGTGGTGTTATTGCCATGAATCCGGATGGTTCCAATCCGGAATATATTATCAAAGGATATAGTGTGGATGATCTGGTATTTGATAAAGATGGCGGTTTTTATTTTACACATTTTGTTGGAAATTTCCGTGAGCCATATGGCGGTGTATATTATGTAGATCCTACGTTTACAAAGATCACACCATTTGCAAGAAATATGTGCCAGCCAAACGGTATCGCACTTTCCACAGATGGAACGATACTTTGGGTGACAGAGTTCCAGGCACAGCGTTTACATCGTTTTGTTATTCCGACAGGAAGAGCATGTGTACCATATCACTTTACCGGATTTGCGGGACCGGATTCCTGCTCCGTAGATGCGGATGATAATTTATATGTTGCGTGCCCGGATCAGGGACGTGTCATGGTATTTAACAAATACGGTTCACCGATCGGACAGATCGTAACTCCGGGAAGAGAAGAGGGACATCACCTCTTTACTACACATCCGATGGTAAAACCGGGAACAAGGGATCTGTATATTACATGCAAAGATATTGCAGAAGATACTGAAGGCTCATGGATCTTTAAAGCAGGAGCATTTGCTGAAGGGAACGGCAAAGCATATCAGTATCAGTAAAAGCAGAAAACGGATATAGGAAAAAATGGAGAAGGGAAGAACAAAAAATGAAAGAGGTTGTTATTGTAAGTACAGCGCGTACACCATTTGGTAAATTCGGCGGAGGACTGAAAAGTTTAAAGGCATCAGATCTTGGCGGTCTGGCCATCAAAGAGGCATTAAGCCGCGCCGGGATCAGTGGAGATCAGGTTGATGAAGTTGTATATGGAACAGTTCTGGCAGCAGGTCAGGGACAGGTTCCGGGCCGTCAGGCTTCCGTAAAAGGCGGTATCCCACATACAGTTCCGGTGGTTACCATCAATAAAGTATGTGGTTCTGCATTAAAAGCAGTCACATTAGGTGCACAGATCATCAAAGCAGGTGATGCGGATATTATTGTAGCTGGTGGTATGGAGAGCATGTCCAATGCTCCATATCTGACAAACGGTATGCGCTGGGGAAGCCGTATGAATGATGTTGTGATGAAAGATGCTATGGTTCTGGATGGACTCTGGTGCCCGGAAAATGATGTACATATGGCTGTCATCGGCGGTTCTGTGGCCGGTGAATACGGTGTGACACGCGAAATGCAGGATGAGTGGTCTTACAGAAGTCAGAAACTCTGGGCTGAGGGCGAAGCAAAAGGTGCTTTTGATGAGGAACGCTTCCCGGTAGAAGTAGTAGGAAGAAAAGGCAAAGTAACCGTTGTGGACAAAGATGAGGCACCGCGCCCGGATACAACCATGGAAGGACTTGCAAAACTGCCGGTTCTGTTTACAAAAGACGGTACAATCACAGCGGGCAATGCACCGGGAACTAATGACGGAGCTTCTGCAGTTGTTATTATGAGCCGAGAAAAAGCAGAAGAGCTTGGAGTTACCATTCTGGCCACCATCAAAGGATATGCACAGGCTTCCAGAGAATCCCGTTATATTGCAACGGTTCCGGGACTGGCTATCCAGAAGCTGATGGAAAAGAATAATCTGACATTAGATGATTTTGATGTCATGGAGATCAACGAAGCGTTTGCGGCAGTTCCACTGGTAAGCTGCCTTGGAATTCTCGGCATGGACAAAGAAACCATGGATGAAAAGGTAAATGTAAACGGCGGCGCGGTCGCAGTCGGACATCCGATCGGTGCAACCGGAGCACGTATCCTGATGACAATGATCTATGAACTGAAACGCAGAGGCAAAAAGAGCGGTGTGTGTGCAATCTGTTCCGGTATGGCACAGGGTGACGCAGTCTGGATCGAAGTAGAATAAAAAAGGAACAATAGGAGGTAGCAATCATGAGTATTAATACAGTAATGGTAATCGGTGCAGGCCAGATGGGCGGAGGAATCGCCCAGATTATGGCAGCTGCAGGACATAAAACATATTTGAATGATATCAATATCGATATTGTAAACAGCAGAATCGCTTTTATTGAAAAATTACTTACAAAAGATGTGACAAAAGGAAGAATTACAGAGGAACAGAAAGCAGCAACACTTGCAAACCTGATCCCATCTACCGATCAGCATGATGCAGCGGACTGTGATCTGGTTGTGGAAGCCATCGTAGAGAACATGGAGATCAAGAGCAAAGTGTTTAAAAATCTGGATGAGATCTGTAAACCGTCCTGTATTCTTGCTTCTAACACATCTTCTTTACCGATCACAGAAATTGCAGCTGTAACGAAGAGACCGGAAAAAGTCATCGGTATGCATTTTATGAATCCGGTTCCAGTTATGAAACTAGTAGAGATCATTCGTGGACTTGCAACCAGTGATGAGACATACGAAGCAATTCGTGATGAGAGTATTGTATTGAAAAAAACTCCGGTAGAAGTAAAAGATGTTCCGGGATTTATTTCCAATCGTGTGCTTCAGATCATGATCAACGAAGCAATTTACTGCCTGTATGAAGGTGTGGCAAGTGTGGAAGATATTGATACCGTTATGAAACTTGGTATGAACCATCCGATGGGACCGTTACAGCTGGCTGATTTTATCGGTCTGGATACAGTTCTGGCTATTATGGAGACATTGTATGACGGATATGCAGACTGCAAATATCGTCCGTGCCCATTGCTGCGTCAGTATGTAAAAGCAGGATGGCTTGGTAAAAAATCCGGTCGTGGCTTCTATAAATACGACTAAGAACGTGAGAGGTATCCGGGATGAGCGAATGTGTAAACTGTACAATTGAAAATCATATTGCGATCGTTGTGATCAACCGTCCAAAGGCATTAAACGCATTAAACGAAGAGGTACTGACAGCACTTTATGATACGATGTGTGATCTGGATAAAAATCAGGATGTGAAAGTCGTGATCCTGACCGGAAGCGGAGAAAAAGCATTTGCAGCAGGAGCTGATATTGCAGCGATGCAGGCGATGAGCTGTGAAGAAGCAAAATGCTTTTCCAGAATTGGTCAGAAAACCATGGATCAGGTTGCTTCCATGCGTCCGTTCGTAATCGCAGCAGTGAATGGTTATGCCCTGGGCGGTGGCTGTGAACTGGCTATGGCATGCGATATGCGCGTGGCATCCGAAAAAGCAAGAATGGGTATACCGGAAGTGACACTGGGTGTATTTCCGGGATTTGGCGGAACACAGCGTCTGCCGCGTCTGGTAGGACTTGGCATTGCAAAAGAATTACTGGCCACCGGCCGGCAAGTACATGCGGATGAAGCGGAGCGGTCTGGTCAATAAAGTAGTTTGCTCGACAGAATTATTATCTTATTGTCTGGAGCTTGGTGAGCAGATCGTAAAAAACAGCACGTCTGCCATCAGTTATGGAAAACAGGCGATGACACTGGGAACAGAGATGGATCTGGCGCATGCGATGGAAATGGAAGCCAGCCTGTTTGGGGTAGTATTTACAACCCATGACCAGAAAGAAGGAATGAAAGCGTTTCTGGAGAAAAGAAAACCAGTATTTGAATAAAAAACTGAGTCGAAAAACCGGAATGTGTGATTTTTTCAGGGAGAATAGGAAGAACGAGGAGGAAAGGGTATGAAACTGACATGGATTGGTCACTCATGTTTTCAGATAGAAGAGAAAGGATATTCTATTATTTTTGATCCATATGGTGACGGCAGAGTGCCGGGACTGCTTCCGGTAAGAGGATTTGCAGATATGGTGTTGTGCAGTCACGATCATTCGGATCATGGTGCACGGAATAATGTAACGCTTCTGACAGGAAAAGAAAATCCATTTACAATAAAAAAAATTCATACCTTTCACGATGAACAGAAGGGAATCCTCAGAGGACCAAATATCATTCATATTCTTTCCGACGGAAAGAAAAAGATCGCACATTTCGGAGATATCGGCTGCAGTCTGACAGAGGAACAGGAAGAATTGTTGTCAGATCTGGATCTGGCCATGATCCCGGTCGGGGGATATTATACGGTGGATGCTGTTGGAGCAAAGAACATCATAGATAAGGTCAGACCAAAGATCGTTGTTCCGATGCATTACCGGGGAAATGGATTTGGATTTGATGTGATCGATACCATGGATCCGTTTTTGAAATTGTGTGACCGGGTAAATGTGATTGATGGAAGCTCGGTGGAAATTACAAAGGATCTGGAGGGACAGACGCTGGTGCTGTCGCCGCAAAACTGGAAATCATGAGAATGAAGATGAAAACACTGATTTTTAACGGAAGTCCAAGAAAAAACTGGAATACGCATAAATTACTGGAAGCAGCCAGAATGGGAGCTGAACATGCAGGTTCGGAAGTGGAACTGATCCATCTGTATGATTATACTTTCCATGGGTGTACCAGTTGTTTTGCATGTAAAGTAAAAGGAAATCGGACCAATGGTGTCTGTGCCAGAAGAGATGAGATTACAGAACTTCTGGAGAAGGTACAGGATGCGGATGTCCTGATATTTGGAACACCGGTTTATCTGCATGGCGCAACGGCACAGTTTCGGGCCTTTCTGGAGCGGGTACTGTTTCCGGTCACGTCGTATATAAAAGACGAAAAAACAGGGCAGCGGACACATATCATGAAGCGGAACATTGCGACCGGGCTGATCTATACGATGAATAATGCAGAAGCATTAATGGAGAGCAAGCATTATCCTGTTTTGCTTGGTGTAAACGGGGAATTGTTACAGGCCGCATTTGGACATAATGAAATCCTGTATGTCAATGATACGTTGCAATTTGATAATTATGCGGTATATGAAGCTGATTTTTTTGATGAGGAGCATAAGAAAGAACATTATCTGAACCAGTTCCCAATGGATTGCAAGAAAGCATGTGAAATGGGAAAACGTCTGGTGAAGTTAGCAGAAACATGGAATGGATAGAATTGTTGTGAAACATAGGGAGAAGTAAAGGAGAGAAGCAGTATGGCAGTAGATTTTGATTTGAAGGGGAAACATGTAATCGTGACAGGCAGCGGGCGCGGCATCGGACGTGGTATGGCGGAAGGATTTGCGGCAGCCGGCTGTAAAGTGGTTTTTATGGATATCAATAAGGAAAATCTGGATGAGGCGGTTAAAACAAACCGGGAAAAAGGATATGATGTCTACGGTGTATGCGGAGATCTCAGTGAGGTCGCTGAAGTAGACCGTATGTTTGATGAAGGTCTGGAAAAACTGGATGGAATTCTGGATGTTATGGTAACTGCAGCAGGCGTACAGCACCGTGATGCACCGGAAGATTTTCCGATTGAGAAATTTATTCTGATTCAGAAAGTCAATGTAGTACATGTTTATCGTATGGCACAGAGAGCGATAAAAGTAATGTTAAAACAGAAAGGCCGCGGAAATGGAAAGATCATTACCGTTGGAAGTCTTGGATGTTTTACCGTTGGCCATAATATTTCCGCATACAGTGCTTCAAAAGGGGCTGTGTTGCAGATGACAAAAGCGCTGGCGGAAGGTGTTGCAGACCGCAACATTAATGTCAATATGATTGCTCCGGGATATGTCAATACGGAACTGATCAAAACGCTTCCACCTGAAAAATACAATGCGATTCCGGATAAAATTCCAATGCATAGAATCGCAGAAATTGATGATATGGTACAGCCGACATTGTTTTTCGCATCTTCTGCATCTGACTTTATCACAGGTACCTATCTGCTGGTAGATGGCGGACAGGGCGCAATCCACTAATAAGATGATATATGATTTAAAAACAGGAAAAAGCCTTATCGGATCATGACAGATCCGATAAGGCTTTTTTATGCTAGGCGAAAAATAAAAATATCAAGGCTATGATTATAATGCGGATGCACTCAATTCTTTTGCAATACGGATCAGCTCTTTGGCACTTTGCTGCAGATACGTACCTTTTCTCCATACAACGGCAATGGATAATTCACAGTCATCTTCAAGATAGTAGTATGGAAGGTATTCTTGATTCGGATCAAAGAAACTTTCATACAGGATCGTGGATGCCATACCTGCTTTGGCCAGAGCGTACAGCATGGAATAGTTTTTAACATAATGCTGGATATTCAGCATGGAGCCGGTCTTTTCCTGAAGTTCGGAAATATAGTCATACAGTCGTGTGCCGGAGTTTGCGACAGCAAATGGTTCATCTTTCAACAGTTCCATCGGGACCGGTTCGTTAATCTGAGAACGGTGCTGGATGCGGCCTGCAAGCTCGCTGCCCATGGCCGGAACAACCACATAACTGTCATGAAAGATGATCTCATAGTTCAGGTCCAGAGATGTGATCGGCAGATAGCAGATGGCAATATCCACTTTGCCGGAAAGCAATGCTTCCTGCTGTTCTGCAGAGGATGCTTCGTAAAAAGCAAACTGCATCTTTGGATGTTCCTGATAGAGACGCTGGATCAATGTGTCAAATAAATAAGAGTGCATGAACTGCGTTGTTCCGATTCGGAGAATTTTGTTTTCCGGATCATGCATTTCTGCAATCTCACGTCGAAGATCACTTTCACTGTTTAAAATCCGCTGTGCATGGCGTACAAAACAGCTGCCTTCTTTGGTAAGCTGAACACCTTTTGCATCACGGGTGAAAATACTGATACCATAAGTTTTTTCAATATGTTTTACACGCTGACTCAGGGAAGGCTGTGCAATAAAAAGTTGTTGAGCTGCACGCGTAAAACTTCCGAGGTCAGCGATAGTTGTAATGTAACGAAAATCATCAATGTTCATAGAAATCCCTCTCCTCGTTTTATATATTTGTTTCAAGAACAGGTATTATTATACAATGACAATTGCCAATTTACAAATACATTTGGTAAAAAAAGACAGTGTGACAAAATTGGACAAAAAACAGACAAAAAACGAAATGTGTATATTCAACAAACAGAATTAAAAATGTGTCAGTTTTCTAACCGAAGTGCACAAATGTGTAATCTAGGCAAAGAGGGGTATCCGCGATATAATACAATCATCAAAAAGACGTGGCCAAGTTCTTAGTGAAAATCAGGAGGTATTTTTAATTATGGATAAAGAGAGAAAACCACTTGTAATAGAAGCGCAGGGTACTTTTAATGCAGGTGGACGAGTTGTAAAAGGAAAAGGAACCTTTGATCCGATGAATCCGGAATGTCCGTATATCGTTCCGGAAGATCCGTTTTCCTATCCGGATAATGGACAGTCCTTACATGGTGACAATGCACATGTATTTTATCAGATTCCACAGGATCGCAAGAAATATCCGATCGTTATGCTTCATGGTGGATTCCAGACAATGAAATGCTGGCAGACCACAACCGATGGAAGAGAGGGATTCCAGAATATTTTCCTCAGAAAGAATTATCCAGTTTATCTGGTTGATCAGCCGAGACGTGGAGGCGCAGGACGTTCCACACAGGCAGCTATCGTACCACAGGTTCTGGAAGATGAAGTACAGTTTAATATTTTCCGTTTAGGCTTATGGCCAAATTATTATGAAGGTACACAGTTCCCGAAAGACTGTCCGGAAGCGCTGGATAACTTCTATTATCTGATCACAAACAATCATGGTGATTATGATATTGAATTAAATGCAGAAGCACTGGCAGATGTATTCAACAAAGTAGGGGAATCCATTTACTTTACACATTCACAGAGTGGTGGAATCGGCTGGCTGACAGCAACAAAGACAGATAACATCAAAGCAATCGTTTCTTTTGAGCCGGGTTCCTGCTTCCTTTTCCCGGAAGAAGAAGCACCGGAGACACTTTGCTCAGAAATTAAATGGAGTACACTTCCACCTGCAACAACCAGCATGGAGAATTTCCTGAAATTAACGAAAATGCCGATCATCATCATTTACGGTGACAACATTGCGAAAGAGCCTTGCAAGGAGATTGGACGTGATCACTGGAGAATTCGTGTGGAGATGGCAAAAAAATTCGTAGACTGTGTGAACCGTCATGGCGGTCAGGCAGAGCTGGTTTGCTTACCGGATATCGGTATCTATGGAAACACACATAATATTTTCTCAGATCTGAACAATGTTGAGATCGCAGACCTTGTAGAAGAGTGGATCAACAAACAGGGACTGGGAGAATAGGTCTGATACGGAAGGAGAATGGGTAGTATGGAATTAGGTAGCTGGGCACTGGTGAATGGCCCTTCATTATTAGGTTTATTACCATTATTAATATATATCATTCTTGGAATGATCATGACAAAACATATGATCGTTCCGCTGGTAATTGCAACTGTTGTCGGCTGTATCATGTCAGGTAATGGTGCCATTCAGTTTGGTGCATCGTTCAACACCGCACTTGGCGGACTGATGGGACAGATCGGTGTAATCTGTCTGCTGGGAGCCGGACTTGGAGCAGTTATGAATGAGACGGGTGTAACATCAACGCTTTGTAAATGGCTGATCAATATGTTACATATCAAGACGAGAAAACAGGCGATCATGCTGATGTCGATTGTTGTATTTGTACTTTCTTTTGTATTAGGATCCGGAACTGTATCCTGTGCAGTAAACTTTGCATTCCTTATGCCGATTGCAGCAGTATTTGGTGTAGCACCGATTACAATGACCGTTATTCAGATTTTTATTGGATTTGCCGGAATGACATTATCTCCGTTCTCTGCAACAAATATTGCATGTATGGAGATCACAGGTCTGACATTCCCACAGTTCCTTACAAATGCAGCAATTCCGTATGTAATTATCACACTGGTATGCGGACTTGTATTATCCTTCATCTGTGATAAGAGATATCCACAGGGAACAAACGGTGAGATTTATGAAGCACCGGAAGGTGGAATGGAGCATGAAGTTACAAAAGAGTGCAGAAATGCAACCATCGCATTCATTATCACATTCGTTGCCTGCGTTGTATATACTATCATCTTAAAAGGCGGACTGGCCTTTACATACTTCTATATGGCAGCACTGACGGTTGTTATTTCTTTCGCAGGACGTAAGAAAATCCATGATACCGTTGTTACATTCTTCAAGAGCGCGGCAGGTATGTTACAGTTATTCTTTACTCTGATCTTACTTCAGGTAATGTTGGATACCATTTCTGCAATGGGTGGTTTTGATGCCCTTGGAAGCCTTTGCGCAAATGCGGTTGGTGGAACAAACGGAAGTGTAGCATTAATGATCATTGCAACCATCTTTGGCGTATTTGGTGTAAACGGTGCGGCCGCTTCTCAGATGCTGGTTATCAATGATGTATTCCAGCCGATGATCCTTTCTACCGGATTATCCATGGGATTATGGTCTTTCGTACTGATTATGGGATCTCTTCCGTCCAACTTCCTGTATCCGGGTGCTACACAGTGGGGAATCATGGGTATGTGCCACTGTGGTGATATCAAGCGAATCATGAGATTCTGCTGGATCACAGTAGCAGTTACGCTGGTATTCTCAATTGTATGGTGTATTATAGCCGGAAATATAGCCGGATAAACGACAGAATAATCAGAGATTGATAGAACGTTTCAATGCTGAAAACAGGCAGGACATTCTGGAAACAGGAAATGTGTTCTGCCTTGTTTTCACATAAAACAAGAGTATAAGCATTGCTTATAAAGCATATACACTGGATACTACCGCTAGAATGGTGAAAATGCTATATTGTAAATACAGAGAAAACATTTTTTTGTATCAAATTCACAAAAACCGAATGGATATAAAAAGTTTTATTTTAAGGAGGACAACGACTATGGCAAAGGAAAACTACACAATCCCATCTCTTCAGTATATGCCGGGTGACAAGTTCGTACCGCATCATGAACTGCAGAGAGTAACCGCAGCGCATTATTATCATGTGGGACATGAGTATGAGATCCACCAGGAAGGACTTATGTTTGATAAAAACGGAGATATGTATTTTACAGATATTTATGAGGCTCTGGTAAGAAAAATCGATATGAAAACAGGTGAGATGTCTGTGGTTGTAGAAATGCCGGATAAACGTACAAAAATCGGCGCAGTAAAATTCCATAAAGATGGAAGAATGTTCCTTGCATGTGTAGATTTTGAAAATGATGGTAAATACGGTGGAATCTTCTGCTGCAACCCGGACGGAAGCAACCTTACCTGTGTATCCAGCGGATTCAGCGCAGATGACATGGTTTTTGATGCAGAAGGCGGAATTTATGCTACCAATTTCTGCGGTACTCCGATTGACAGAAGAGGAACCATCGAGTATATCACTCCGGATCTGAAGACCAGAACAACATTCATTGACAACCTGGCAGGACCAAATGGGGTATGTTTTTCACCGGATTACAGCATTATGTGGATCACAGAGACCTGTGGCGCAAAACTTCACAGAATTGATATGAAAAAACCAAGATTATCCACAACACCATATACATTTGAAGGATTCTTTGGACCGGATTCCTGCAGTACTGACGGTGATGGTAATGTCTATGTTGCAATGGCACGTCAGGGAAGAATCATGGTATTCAATCCAACTGGATTTCTGATCGGTGAAGTTGTTACACCTCGCTGTGAGGAAGGAAGAAACCTTGGAACCACACATCCACAGGTTCGTCCAGGAACAAAAGAGCTTTATATTACAGTACATGATGCGGTAGAAGGACATTTCAGCGCAGATATTTATTACTGTGGTGCATTTGCAGGGGCAAATATGAATCAGTTCCATTTACAGTAAAGTGAGGGATACCGATGATTTTATATATTAATAAGTACAAGATCAAACCGGGGACGCAGGTGCAGATGGCTGAAGAGATCAAAGCAAGCGGCTGTGAGGCGGCTATGGAGGCACAGCCGGGAAATCTGTTTTTCCGTTTATCGTTTTCAACGTCTGAGCCGGATACCTTATATCTGACTGATGGCTGGGAGGATCAGGCATCCTGTGATGCACATCTTACCTGCGATGCAATGCCTTTGTGGCGTAACGTCAAAGACAAATATGTCATCGACAAAGATGTCAGAGGGTTTGACGCAGAGTACAAAAAGTAATTCTGTGAGCAGGAGGTAAGGAACAGATGAGTTATGTTTTAGGAATCAACGGAAGTTCCAGAAAAGACTGGAACACCGGACAGTTATTAGATAAAGCGCTGGAAGGTGCCGCAAGCACCGGGGCAGAGGTGGAACGTATCGACCTGGTAGACCTGAATTATACCGGCTGCTTAAGCTGTTTTGCCTGTAAGGTAAAGGACAGTCCAAATTTTGCACATTGTGTGCAGAAAGATGATATTATTCCGGTTATTGAAAAAGTGTTTAAGGCAGATGCTGTGATCTATGCAAATCCGATCTATAACTGGGATGTACCGGGACGTGTCCGCAATATGTATGAGCGTACATGGTTTCCACCGTTTATGTATCAGAAGGATAAGATGATTACTGCGTATAAAGGAAAGGCTCATATTGGTCTGATCTATACATGTAATATCCCGGATCCGACAAAAGTAAAATACGTGGAGGAGACGAACAAAGATTATTTCCGCCGCTTCTTCCCTGGGGAACCACAGGTTCTCTGGTCTCTGGATACTTTACAGTTTGAGGATTATTCCATCATGGTAGGAAATCAGTTTGACCCAGAGCATAAGAAGAAACATCATGAAGAGCAGTTTCCAAAAGATCTGCAGGCGGCTTATGAAATGGGTATTGAATTATTAAAAAGATAAGAAAACACAAAGTGTGATATAAAATAGGAGGAGAAGAATGGTAAACAGTGTATTTGATATTTCCGGAAGAAAAGCAATCGTAACCGGAGGTACAAGAGGGCTTGGAAAACAGATTGCAGAGGCATACTGTGAAGCAGGATGTGAAGTAGTGTTTATCGGAAGTAACAAGACAAGACTGGAGCAGACAGTTGCTGAGAATGTAGCAAAAGGTTATAAAGCATATGCAGTTGTTGCTGATCTGACTGATATGGATCAGTGTGACAGAGCATACAAAGAAGCACTGGAGAAATTAGGCGGCGTGGTTGATATCATGGTTCCATGTGCAGGTATCCAGTACAGACATTCCATCGAAGAGTTCCCGTTTGAGGAGTTTGAACGTTTACAGAAACTGAATGTATGGCATTGTTATAAAATGGCACAGCTTGCAATTCAGACAATGCTGGCTCAGGAAAACAGAACCTGTAAAGGTAAAATCATTCTGATTGGTTCCTCGGGATGTTTCTCAGCCGGACATAATATTTCTGCATACGCAACTTCAAAAGGTGCGATTTTAAATATGGCAAAAGGTATGGCTGAGAACGTAGCAAGCCGTGGTATTAATGTAAATGTACTTTGTCCTGGATATTTCGGAACAGAGATCTTAAACAGCATGGATCCTGAGAAGAGAGCACATCTTGGAGATAAGATTCCGGCAAGAAGAATCGGAAATGACAGAGACCTGATCGGACCGTGTATCTTTATGGCTTCCGATGCATCTGACTACATGGATGGAACATCATTACTGATTGATGGTGGACTGATCGCAATTCACTAATTGTATGAACAAAAAATAGTTGCTCAGAGGTCTTCCGTGATCTCTGAGCGATTTTATAGAACAGGAGGAAGGTTATTATGGATTCTTGCAAAGGAAGAGTCGCTATTGTTACCGGTGGTGGTAACGGAATGGGAAGAGCAGCAGCACATTTGCTGGCAAAAGAAGGCGCGAAGGTTGTTGTCAATGACGTGGCAGCTTCCAAGGAACAGCCGGGAAAAATGTGTGCTGATATTGTAGCAGAAGAGATTCGTGCCATGGGATTTGAAGCAGTTGCCAGCAATGATGATCTGGCCGATCCGGCTACCGGCGAAAAACTGGTAAAACTGGCAGTTGATACATTTGGAACCGTTGATATCTTATGTATGGTAGCGGGGGCGACAACAGGTCCGATGCCAATCGAGGATATGTCGGTGGAATTATTCCAGAAAATCTGCAATATCAATACTACATCCATGTTTGCACTGATGCATCATGCAGTACCTATTATGAAAGAAAAAGGATATGGAAGAATCGTTGCATTTGCTTCCAGAGCAGCATTTGGCGGAGCACATTCCGCAGCATACAGCGCAAGCAAAGGCGGTGTTATGGGACTTGTGGCAGAGCAGGGATTTGAGCTTGCAAAATATGGTATCAAAGTAAACTGTATTCTTCCGTCAGCAGTAACAGGTATGTTCCCGAAGAGCAAAGTTGCTTATGATGGAACACCAAGACCGGCTCCGGAAGGACCGGCTCCGACAGCTCCGATGACGGTATATCTGTGTAGCGAAGCATGTGATCCGACCGGTGAGTACTTCTATGTATCCGGCTGTGATGTTGGATTATATCCGAGAAACCGTCTCCCATTAGGACTGATCCGTAAAGGAAATGAAGTAATCTGGACAGTGGAAGAATTAGAAACAATGGTTCCGGAGACATTTGGCTGGTATTTCTCAACCAGACCGGGTGATTCGGTAAGATAGAAGCAGGAATGAGAGATAGAAAGTGATAGAGTGACAGAAGTACAGGTAAGAGAAAACAAAAGGTTTTACGGGGTATGGATTGTAGTCGGTATATGGCTTGTGTATTTCCTGGCTGCCCCGCCAGGATCTTATGCCTCCAGCATTATCTCAACACACATTGTCGGAGAGCGGGGCTGGAGTGAAAGTGTTATTGGCATGGCAACAAGTATTTTTTATCTGTCCATGGCATTGATCAGTATTCCAACCAGTATTCTGATCCGCCGGAAAGGAATCCGCTTTACGATCGTGGTCGGTGCGACGATCGGTATTGTGTCTTATGTGTTTACAGCATTTTTTGCGGTCAGTTCGGGTATTTATGTGACAGCGTTTGGTGGAATCGGAATCAGCTCCTCCATGTGTGCCATTGTGACAGGATCGACTGCGATCAATACCTGGTATGACCGAAATAAAGCAGTACCAATGTCTATTCTTATTACTGCTGGCGGCATCGGCGGTTTTATACTTCCGATGCTGGTCAGTTATCTGCTGGATTATGGTGCAGTGTACTGCTGGCTGGTTTTTATTGCGATGGACATGATCGTTATAATTGTTGCAGTTTTTATGTTAAAAGATAAGCCGGAGGATATCGGTGAGATCCGGGATGGTTATCAGTGGACCAGAGCGCATCCGATGACTCAGGTGGAAAAAAAGATCAGCCAGCAGGAAGAACCGCCGATCCGTTACTGTTACCGGACGAAACAGTTTGCTATTGTGTCGGTGCAGGTATTTATCGGGCGTGCTGCAAATGCGGCGGTAACAAGTTATGTGATCGTGTATGCCATACAGCATGGCGTTTCTGCGCTTCAGGCAGGACTGTTGATCACTCTTTATAATGCAGCGAGTCTTGTGGGCCGTTTCTCTGTAGGACTGCTGGATCGTTATATAAAGCAGCAATACATAAATGCGCTCGCATTGGGGCTGGTGGCAGCAGAGTGTGTGATGCTCCATTTCGCAGGAGGATATGGTTCTTTCTGTATTTCTGTACTGCTTGGAGGTTGTGGCTTTGGTGCATTGTGCACATTGTTTCCATTGTTGGTAGCCAATTATTTCGGGAAAGAGAATTTTTCTTTCCTGAATGGAATCTTCAATACCATCGGAACACTTGGCAGTTTTGTTTCACCAATGCTGATATTTGCTGTTGCGCAGGCACTGGGCGGCTACCATACATCTTATATGCTGGTTGGAATTATCGTGCTGCTCATCGCAGTGATCGCATGTTTTTCACCGGTAACACTGATTAAAGTTGATAAAAAGAAATAAAAAAGAACTCTGATTTATCTTATTTCCCCACAAAGATGAACCAGAGTTCTTTTTATGTCTTAAAGTTTAATGAAAATCCCGATGAATGGATGTGTCGGAGATGATGGCCAGATCCGGACACTGCAGCATGGATTTGGCTTTTTCATTATCGCCCATTAGCCATGTCAGAAGCGCGAACCGACTGTCACAGATCTGCTGTGCAAATTCTTTGATCGGCATTTTATAACCGGAGCGGATCCAGTCACATCTGGAATGAATCCAGCCGTGGGCATAAAAACGGCACGCAAATAAAAGCCTGTCATATTTATCCTCAGAATAAAATTGTTTTGCCATATTAAAATCAAAAGCAACGGTTTTTTCCAGAATAAATTCTTCCAGACAGTTCTGACCATGACATTCGATAGCCTGCAGGAAAAATTTGCCATAACGATTTTTAATCTTGCGGTTGATGATAATGCAGGCACTTAAATAATCATCATAACTTTTATTTAGTCCCGGCCAGCTTGAGGCGGCAATTCTTTCCCAGTATATGTAATGATACAGATCATTAATATCACGAAAGTTTGAATAAAAGCAGCTTTTGGTTATACCGGAAGCCTTCAGTACATCTGTAACAGTGATCTTGGATAGATGTTTTGTTTCACACAGATCGAGAATTGCCTGTTCCAGACAGATTTTCGCATTGTCCCCCACGATGATTCCTCCTTTGTATGATGTGATTTTTGTAATTGTATTTATTGTAGTACATTATAACATTTTTGCTGAAAATATAGCCATAGGCTTTGATGATATCCTTATCGGAAATAATTATAGTCCAAATGCCTGCCGTTTACAGATTCAGTGCAAGTACCAGGTCTGTAAAAGCGTCACAGACTGCAGAAACCGGAGAATCTTTGCGGTAGCAGATCTGGATGGGAAAAGACATGTTTGGTGCATCCATGTAATAGTACGGAATATAATCGTTATCCGGATGAAAGTAGCTGTCCAGCAGGACGGTGGATGCTGTTCCTTTTTTTGCTGTTTTGTACAGAAAATCGTAATGTTCAGAGTAGCACTGCACATTCAGTGAGATATTTTCTTCAGCCAGATTATCTGCCAGAATCGTGCTGAGAAACTGCTTCCTTGGTGGAAGTGCAAATGTTTCTCCCTGTAGCAGAGACAGCGGAATCGGATCATAGATATGAGAGCCAAGTGCTTTGATCTTTGATTCCAGTGAGCTGTTGACAGCAGGTACCAATACAAGCTGGTCTGCGCAGATCGTTTTGTAATTGATGACATTGTACGGTTCGTTGACTGCATGGATGACCGCCAGATCCAGAGAACCGAGAAGCAGCATTTTCTGCAAAGGAACCGAGGTATCTGTGATAATGTCCAGTTTGATATTGGGATATGTTTTCTGAAAGGTGTCGATGAGCAAGTCAAAAATATAAGTGTTGATCAACTGTGAAGTTCCGATCCGGATCAGCTGAATCTCTTTTTGCTTGCGGTCTTCTAATTGTTTGCGCAGACAGGCTTCACTGTAAAGGATCTCATCGGCAAATCTCACAAAGCAGGCACCGTCTTCTGTTAATTTTACACCATTTGCGGAACGGGTGAAAATTGTAATATGATATTCTTTTTCAATATATTTCACACGCTGACTGAGTGCCGGCTGTGATATGAAAAGCTTATCTGAGGCAGCACTGAATTTTCCCAGTTTTGCTATGGTTGAAATATAGCGGAAATCTTCAATATTCATAATCATTTCCTCCTTTGTACATTTATAGTTAACCGTTGTAAAAATACCTTTACTTATATTTTATCTATATTTGAAAAATTGGCAAGTAGAAAAAACCGGCATTATTAACCAATGCCTATGGCTGTATTGCGGATTCAAATTGGACATTTAAAAAACGGAATGAAACAATGATTGTAACAAAGTTACTTTATAGAAGGGGAGGATTATGTGAGAAGAGAACAGAGCGTACAGGCAAAAAAGAACAATGTGGAAGAAATGACCCATGCACCGGTTCGCCGACTGGTCACACACCTGGCAATTCCAAGTATCGTTATTATGATCATAACGAATATTTACAACCTTGCGGATACGGCATTTGTCAGTCAGCTGGGCAACAGTGCCAGTGGAGCGGTTGGAATCGTATTCGGGTTTATGGCGATCATCCAGGCCTTTGGTTTTATGTTCGGACAGGGTGCTGGCAGCATGGCGGCGCGCTATATCGGAGAACAGAAATTTGTACAGGTAAACCGGACGGCTACCACAGGAATTGTTTTTTCTTTTCTGGCGGGCTGCCTGATCACTGTATTTGGCCTGATTTTTCGAGATGAACTGACGGTTTTTCTTGGCAGTACGCCGACGATCAAACCGTATGCTGATATATATATTACTTATATTCTGGCGTCCTGTCCGGCCATGACATCCTCCATTACGATGAATGTGGTTCTTCGCTATGAGGGAAAAGCATCTCTGGGAGCGGTTGGCATGCTCTCCGGTGCAATTTTGAATATTGTGGGAGATGCATTTTTTATGAATGTGCTTCATATGGAAATTGGAGGAGCCGGATTATCAACGTTTCTCTGCCAGATCATCAGTTTTGTGATTTTGCTGTGGATGTTTTTATCCGGAAGAACTATCAGTAAATTATCCTTATCGGCGCTGTCATTTAAACGGAAACCGGGACTTGAAATTATGGAAAGCGGTTTTCCAAGTCTGGTAAGGCAGTCCTTTGGCAGCATCACCACTGTTATTTTAAATGTGCAGGCGGCTGTATATGGGGATGAAGCAGTAGCGGCAATGAGTATTGTGTCACGTATTGTATTTTTTGTCATTGCGGTATCCACTGGAATCGGGCATGGTTTTCAGCCGGTATCAGCCATCAATTACGGAGCCGGCAAATATAAAAGAGTAAAAGAAGCGTATCGTTTTACCACTGTGGTGGCAGAGTGTATTACAGCAGCGTTTGTAGTCGTATTGCTGTGGAAGACAGAACCGGTGCTGGCACTTTTCAGGGATGACAGTACCGTCATTGCAATGGGAAGCCGAACATTACGCTGGCAGTCAGTGGCACTGCTTTTTGTACCGATCTGTTCCTGTACGGAGATGCTTTTGCAGAGTACCGGTCAGAAATTGTCCGCAACGATCCTGTCAGCGATGAGAAGCGGTATCTATTTTATACCGGTATTATTGATCTTAAGTAAACTGCGTGGTCTTGCAGGTGTTCAGGAAGCGCAGGCAGTTGCCTTTATCCTGGCGGGAGTTTCGGCCGTCCCATTTTTGATCGCTTATTTTCATCGGCTGGATCGCATGGAAAAAGACAGAATACAGAGAGAAAACAGAAGGGAATGAACTATTATGGAAAAAATCAGGGAAAATATTTATCGGATCGGGATTCCGCTGAAAGGAAGTCCGCTAAAGGAAATTAACAGTTATCTGATCCGCGGAACGGACCGGGATCTGCTGATTGATACGGGATACCGCAGAGAGGAATGTATTACGATCATGAAGGATGCACTGAAACAGTTGGGAAGTTCTTCTGACCGGTTGGATATTTTCCTGACCCATGTACATTCCGACCACACCGGCATGGTGATGGAAATCGCAGGTCCGGACAGCCGGATATTCATGCATGAGAAAGATCTTGCATTTCTGAAAGAAGTGCTGGACGGAACAAACGGTGTAAGAACCAGGGCACGTTATGTGTCAGAAGGAATGCCGGAGGAAATCGCACTTGAGATCCAGAGAACCAATCCGGCAAAACTGTCTTCTCTCCAGACCATGGATGACCGGTTCAAACCGGTAAAGGACGGACAGATGTTTACCTATGGTGATTATACGCTTCGCGTGATTGCGACACCGGGACATACGCCGGGGCAGTCCATGCTCTGGCTGGAATCGGAAAAGATCATGTTTACCGGAGATCATATTTTGTTTGATATTACACCGAATATTACGGCTTTTGAAGATCCAAAAGATGCGCTGGGAGAATATCTGGATAATCTGAAACGGATGCTTGATTTTCCGGTAGAACTGGCTTTGCCGGGACATCGCAGCAGCGGTAATTACAGAGAGCGAATCCTGGCATTGCTGGAGCATCACAAAATCCGCCTGCAGGAAACAGAGAATATTGTAAAAGAACATCCGGGACTTTCTGCTTATGAGATCACCGGTTATATGAAGTGGAATATCCGGGTGCCAAAACATCAGGAAAAAGCATCCTGGAAAGATTTCCCGATCATACAGCGCTGGTACGCAGTCGGGGAATGTCTGTCTCATCTGGATTATCTGCGCTATCGCGGTAAGATTTGCCGGGAATTAAAAGGAGATGTCTATGTGTATTATACGCCAGATCACAAGCAGGGAGGGATGCCGTATCCCTGGAGAAGAAACCGGTTTATTAAGGATATAAGTTTTACCTATTAGCTCATTTTGTTTACATATTTTACCGAAATGTAATTGTGGGTGATAATAGAGTCACAAGGAAGAACAAAAAGCTGAAATGTTTTTGCTATCAGTGAGGTTAAGGCTGCACCCCTCTTCCTCTGAAAGTAAGTTAAACATACCGCCCCCTCATTTCCAATAATATCAACTCAATACAAAAGCGGAGTGCAGTTTTAGCCTTGCTGATATCGAAAAAGGCAGAAGGCTATCAATGTTAAGGAGGAAACATAAATGAACATCTTAGTATGTATCAAACAGGTACCAGATACCACAGAAATCAAAATTGATCCGGTTACAAATACACTGATTCGTGCAGGTGTACCATCCATCGTAAATCCGTTTGACGGATACGCACTGGAAGCAGCAGCCCGCATCAAAGACAAAGATCCGGATACAAAAATCGTTGTTATGAGTATGGGACCGGAGCAGGCAAAAGCAGCATTAAAAGAGTGCATCGGTATTGCAGCAGACAAAGCATATCTTATCTCTGATCGTGCATTTGGTGGTTCTGACACACTGGCAACCAGTTATATCATCAGCAACGCAGTAAAGAAAATCGAAGAGCTGGAAGGCAAGTTTGACGCAATCTTCTGTGGAAAACAGGCGATTGACGGAGATACCGCACAGGTTGGTCCGGAGCTTGCAGAACACCTTGATTATCCGCAGGTTACATACGCACTGGAAGCAGAAGCAGCAGAGAATACACTGACCATCAAGAAAGAGACCGAAGATGGCGTGGAGATGATCGAAATCCAGACACCTTGTGTGATCACTTATACAAAACCATCTTTTGATCCGAGATATCCGACCATCAAGAGAAAAATGGCAGCAAACAGAGCAGAAATCCCGACATTAACAGCAGCAGATCTCAGCACAATCGATCTGACACAGGCAGGCTTAAAAGGATCTCCGACGAAAGTTAAGAAAACCTTCGTTCCGCAGAAGAAAACAGGCGGAATTAAAATTCAGGAAGAAACGAATGAAGATTCTGCAAAGAAACTGTTTGAATTATTAAGCGATGCAAAAGTTCTGTAAGGAGGTAAGGAGAGATGGAAGCATTAACAAAAGACCTTTGGGTATTTGTCGAAACAAATGAGGACGGTACTGCAAAAAATGTAGGTATCGAACTTTTAACACCTGGTAAAGAGATGGCAGCAAAACAGGGCGGAGCTTTGGTTGCAGTTGTCATTGGACACAATACAGATGCTGCCGTAAACACAGCAGCAGAACATGGCGCAGATAAAGTATTAGTTGTAGATGGCGCTGAATTTGAACATTATACAACCGATGCATATGTAATCGTATTAAAAGCACTGATCGAGAAATACGGTCCGACAAGTATGCTGATCGGCGCAACAAACAATGGACGTGATCTCGGACCTCGTCTGGCTTGCCGTTTAAAAACAGGTCTGACTGCAGACTGTACAGCACTTGATATTGATGCAGAGAGCGGAAATGTAGCATGGACAAGACCTGCATTTGGCGGAAACCTGATGGCAACTATCCTTTGTCCGGAGCATCGTCCACAGCTTGGTACTGTTCGTCCGGGTGTATTTAAAAAGAGTGAGCCGGTAGCAGCGAACGCTGAGATCATCAAAGAAGATATTTCTGTATCTGCAGAGCAGATCCGTACAAAAGTATTAGAGATCATCAAAGATATGGGAAGTGAGCAGATAAATCTGGAAGAGGCCGAGATCATTGTATCCGGTGGACGTGGTGTCGGTGGTCCGGAAGGATTCGCACCGGTCAGAGAACTGGCTCAGGTACTTGGCGCAACGGTGGGTGCTTCCCGAGCAGCCGTTGATTCCGGATGGATCCCTCATGCACATCAGGTTGGACAGACAGGTAAGACGGTTGCTCCGAAATTATATATCGCATGCGGTATCTCAGGCGCAATCCAGCACCTTGCAGGTATGAGTGGTTCTGACTGTATCGTTGCCATTAACAAAGATCCGGATGCTCCGATTTTTGATATTGCAGATTACGGTATCGTCGGTGATCTATTTGAGGTATTGCCGGTGCTGACAGAGGAAATCAAAAAAGCACGTATGTAACAGAGATACGATAGTATTTTGATATATAGCATGTAAGTTCAAAACGAAGGGATTTTTACGATCCTTCAACCAAAAATAAAAACCAAAATTATCCTATCCCATAATTTGAACCTACATTGATTCTATATAGGGAAGAGATAGCTTTATTCTAAGGGGAATAGAGCTTTTTCCCATATTTATAGAAAGGAAGGACGAAACGATGTTTGAATTAACAGAGGATCAGAAAGCGATTCAGGAAATGATCCGCGATTATGCGGAAAAAGAGATTAAACCAAAGGCAGATGACGTAGACAAAACCGGTGCATTTCCGGCAGATACTATCGCAGAACTTGCCGAGATGGGTGTTATGGGACTGAATATCCCGGAAGAATATGGCGGAGTCGGCATGGATGAGATCTGCAAAGTGCTGGCTATTTCTGAAATCGCCAGATGTTGTGCAAGTACCGCAGAGATCGTAGCTGTACATTTGCTGGTAAATGACATTATTTTGAATAACGCGACAGAAGAGCAGAAAGCAAAATTCCTGCCACAGGCAGTAGAAGGAAAATTAGGCGCGTTCTGTCTGACAGAGCCGGGTGCAGGTTCTGATGCCGGTGGACTGCGTACCAAAGCAGTAAAAGATGGAGATGAGTATGTCATTAACGGAACCAAATGCTTTATCAGTAATTTCGGTCCGGATGAGGGTAACCATTTTGTCATTATCACACTGACAGATCCGGAAAAAGGCACACGAGGCGGCATGACAGCATTTCTGTTAGAGCGTGGAACTCCGGGTCTGAAACTTGGAAAAACAGAAAATAAGATGGGTATGAACGGAGCTGCTGTATCTGAGCTGATCCTTGAAGATTGCCGCGTTCCGGAAAGTGCCATCATGGGAAAAGTCGGTGACGGTTTCAAGATCGCAATGAGTGGTCTGGATGGCGGACGTATCGGTATTGCTTCCCAGGCATTTGGTCTGGCACAGGGAGCCATGGAAGAAGGTATCGAATACGCAAAGAATCGTGTACAGTTTGGTAAACCAATTTCTGCAAATCAGGGATTGCAGTGGTATATTGCTGATATGGCAACCAGAGTGGAGGCAGCAAGACTTCTGACACTGCAGGCTGCTGAGATCCGCAGCAAAGGCGGCAATGCTTCCAAAAATGCATCTATGGCAAAATACTATGCGGCTGAGACAGCAACTTATGTATGTGATCTGGCGCTGCAGCTTCATGGTGGTTATGGCTATATGAAAGATTATGCTGTTGAGCGTATGTATCGTGATGCGAGAATCCTCAGAATTTATGAGGGAACCAGCGAAGTACAGAAGATTGTTATTGCAAAACAGGTTTTAAAATAAAAGAATATGTAAAAAGTTGATGGAACAGACAGATTCCGGAATGCAGACCGCATTCCGGAATTTGGTGTTTCCGGGGCATATAGTTATTTATGATTGCTGTATACAGGATAACTATTGGCTGACCTTACAGGACATCGTATATGATACTGATATACCAATTAACAGGAGAAGGGAGTGATGAATCCAGTATGAAGAAACTAAGAAAAACACTTTCCGGGCTGTTGCTGCTGGCCGTCGGTGTACTGCTTTTCTATGGAAACGCGGTACCGGCAAAAGCGAGACAGGCGAGTGAAGATGAGATTCGTCAGACGGCAGCCATGCTGTTGAGTCAGTGCATGCAGATGGACGAAGAAGATCTTGAGACACTGCATGACATGCGGGAAGTGGAACTGGATTATGCACTGGTGCAGGCACGAATACCAAGCAGTGGAAGTGAGTATTTGTCGATACTGGATGCATGGAACGCAAATGAAGAAGAATGTGGTGCATATGCCGGAACAACGGATATGCAGCAACTGGTGGATTCCTTTGAAATCACAGAAAGAAATTATGAGATTTCGCTCAGTGGAGAGATGGAATTTGAAAACTACAAGGCAGATGTAACGCTGACATTTGATGAGGATGGTACAGCAAAAGCACTGACCATGGGTGTCCAGTATGGAGCCAGTGAGATTGCCAGAAAAGCACTGATGAATACACTGATCGGTATGGGAACCGTATTTGCAGTATTGATTCTGATGTGTCTGCTGATCTCAAGCTTCAGTCTGATCAACAAAGTTCAGACAAAACTGGAAGAAAAGAAAAAACAGAAAGCAGCAGAAGTTCCGGTTGAGTTTACAACGGAAGAAGAAATAGATGAAGATGTATTGTACGCGATCGTAGCTGCGGTATGCAGTGACCTGAGAAATAATCCATTATAGAGAGAAGGAGAGAACGATGAGAAGATATAATATTACGGTAAATGGAAAAACATATGAAGTGGAAGTAGAAGAAATTGGTGGTAATCTGGTTCCACGCGGACATATCCGTCCGGCAGCGGCAGCAGCAAGCACAACAGCGCCTGTAGCACCAGAACCGGCAGCTCCGGCAAAAGCAGTGGCACCGGAACCAGCTCCAACACCAGCACCGACAGCTCCGACACCTGCGCCAGCAGCAGCTCCTGCACCAGTAGCACCGGCAGTTTCTGACGGAAGTGGTACAGAGGTTACCGCAGGCGTTACCGGTAAAGTATTTAAAGTAACGTCACAGGTTGGCCAGGCAGTGAAAAAAGGCGATGCAATCATGATTCTTGAGGCCATGAAGATGGAGATCCCGATTGTCTGCCCACAGGATGGTACCGTAAAAGAGCTGAAAGCAAATGTCGGTGATCCGGTTGAGACCGGTCAGGTTCTGGCTATTGTGGGATAAAAGAAAATGAGAAAACATTAAAAGGAGAAAAAAGTGGAAGATTTAGGAAGAACGTTGGGAAATCTGATCCATCAGACAGCCTTTTTTAATATTACTTTCGGTAATCTCATTATGATCGCAGTAGCATGTGTGTTCCTGTATCTGGCAATCAAAAAAGGATTTGAGCCTTTGCTGCTGGTACCGATCGCATTTGGTATGCTTCTGGTTAATATTTACCCGGATATCATGGTGGAAGCAAAAAATGCTTCCAATGGCGTAGCCGGATTACTGAGATATTTCTATACGCTGGATGAATGGTCTATCTTACCTTCACTGATATTCCTTGGTGTAGGCGCCATGACAGATTTCAGACCGCTGATCGCAAATCCAAAAAGTTTCCTGCTGGGAGCAGCAGCACAGTTTGGTATTTTCGCAGCCTACCTTGGAGCCATGGGAATGGGATTCAGTGATATGGCAGCAGCGGCAATCTCCATCATTGGTGGTGCAGATGGCCCGACATCATTATTTTTGGTAAGTAAATTACAGCAGACGTCACTGATGGGACCGATCGCTGTGGCGGCATATTCTTATATGGCTTTAGTGCCGATCATTCAGCCGCCGGTTATGAAATTACTGACAACGAAGAAAGAACGTCAGATCAAGATGGAACAGTTAAGACCGGTATCCAAACTGGAATGTATTCTGTTCCCGGTTATCGTAACGATCGTGATCTGCCTGATCCTTCCGACCGTCGCACCGTTAGTTGGTATGCTGATGCTAGGAAACCTGTTCCGCGAGTGTGGTGTGGTTCGCCAGTTAAGTGAAACAGCATCTAATGCATTAATGTACATCGTAGTTATTTTACTTGGTACCTCCGTAGGTGCAAGTACCAGTGCGGAAGCATTCTTAAATTTTGATACAATCAAGATTGTAGCATTAGGATTGATCGCATTTGTATTTGGTACCGCAGCAGGTGTCCTGCTTGGAAAAGTAATGTGCGTACTGACACATGGAAAAGTAAACCCATTGATCGGGGCCGCCGGTGTTTCCGCAGTTCCGATGGCAGCCAGAGTCGCACAGAAGGTTGGACAGGAAGAAGATCCGACCAACTTCCTGCTGATGCATGCAATGGGACCGAACGTTGCAGGTGTTATCGGTACGGCAGTAGCAGCCGGAACATTTATGGCAATTTTTGGTGTATAAGATAACGATGATTCAGATATAAAAAGATATGGAAAGGGGTTTTACAATGAACGGTTATTCAATGCCGAGATATTTTCAGAATATGCCGCAGTTAGGACATCCGATTGCGGAAACGGATACAGAAAACAAAGATCAGATCAGAAAAATCGAAGAAGAGATCGCGCAGTTAATTTATGACGCGCAGGAAAACGGACGAAGCACAGAATCTTTGAATGAAGCACATCAGATGACAGCAATGCAGCGAATTGAAGCGCTGATCGATGAGGAAACCTGGTGCCCGTTAAACAGCCTGTACAATCCGAATGACAATAAGACAGGATCTACCAGCATTATCAAAGGTCTTGGAAGAGTCAACGGTAAATGGGCAGTGATTGTTGCTTCCGATAATAAAAAACTGGCAGGTGCATGGGTACCTGGGCAGGCAGAAAACCTGCTGAGAGCAGCAGATACAGCAAAATGCCTGAACATTCCGCTGATCTACCTGCTGAACTGCTCCGGTGTAAAATTTGATGAGCAGCATCTGGTATACCCGAACCGACGCGGAGGTGGTGCTTCCTTCTATCGAAATGCAGAGCTCCCACAGCTTGGTATTCCGGTACTGGTTGGTATTTTTGGTACAAACCCGGCCGGCGGTGGATATCATTCCATCAGCCCGACATTGATCGTGGCACAGAAAGATGCCAATATGGCAGTTGCAGGAAACGGCATTGAGTCCGGTATGTCTCCAAAGGGATACATTGATGAAGAAGTTGCTGAGGCACTGATCAAAGCGCAGACAGACGGACCAAAACATAAACCACCAGGAACCATTGATGTACATTATTATGAAACCGGTTTTATGCGTGAGATCTATGATGATGATTACGGCGTATGCTGCGCCCTCAGAAAATATATGGGTTATCTGCCGGGCTACAATCTGGAATTCTTCCGGGTCGCACCGCCGCAGGAGCCAATGTATGATTCCGAAGATCTCTACTCCATCATTCCACTGAATTCCAAGAAAATTTATGACATTCGTGAGGTAATCCCACGTCTGGTGGACAACAGCGAATTTCTGGAGTACAAAGAGGATTACGGACCGGAAGTAGTGACCGGTATCGCACGTATTTACGGACTTCCGGTTGGTATCATCGGTAATCAGCAGGGCTTATTTATGAACTATCCAGAGTATCGTCCACAGCCTGCCGTAGCCATTGGGGGAAAACTGTATCGTCAGGGTCTGATCAAGATGAACGAGTTTGTAGAACTGTGTGCAAGGGATCGTATTCCGATCATCTGGTTCCAGGATACTACCGGTATTGATCTCGATGATTTTGCAGAAAAAGCGGAACTTCTGGGATTAGGACAGTCACTGATCTATACGATCCAGAACAGCAACATTCCGCAGCTTGAGATCACACTTCGTAAAGCGAGTGCGGCAGCACATTATGTACTTGGCGGACCACAGGGTGAGACAAATGCATTCTCCATTGGAGCAGCAACAAGTGAGACTTATGCGTTATACAGTGAGACAGGTGCTTCGGCCATGTATGTCCGCAGACTGGTAAAAGATAAACAGGCAGGAAAATCGCTGACAGAGACAATTGATAAGATGAATGCTCTGATCCAGAAATTCTATGACAATTCCAGACCGAAATTCACCGCAAAAGAAGGTATGGTAGATGAGATTGTAGAAATGAACCGGATTCGTGATTACATGATCGCGTTTACAGAAAGTGCATATCAGAATCCACGTTCCATCTGCCCGGTACACCAGATGCTGACGGTACGTGCAATCGCTGAATATAATGCACAGAAAAAATAAATAAGGAAAAAATATTGTGTCTGAAATGGAGAAGAGTTCCCAAGCCCTGGAGGGCATAGGAACTCTTCTTGCTTAAGGAGGAGTCAGAATGGGAAAAAAGTCTGTAAAAATAGTGGAAACAGTGCTTCGTGATGCGCATCAGTCTCTGATCGCTACAAGAATGCCGATTGAAAAAATGCTTCCGATCGTTGATACCATGGATCAGGTCGGATATCACGCGGTGGAATGCTGGGGTGGCGCAACTTTTGATGCCTGCCTGCGTTTCCTGAATGAGGATCCATGGGACCGTCTGAAAAAATTAAAGGATGGATTTAAGAACACAAAGCTGCAGATGCTGTTTCGCGGACAGAATATTCTCGGATATCGTCCGTACGCAGATGACGTAGTGGAATATTTTGTACAGAAGTCAGTAGCAAATGGTATTGACATCATTCGAATTTTTGACTGTCTGAATGATCTGAGAAATCTTGAGACAAGTATCAAAGCTGCCAACAAAGAGAAAGCGCATGCGCAGGTGGCATTGTCCTATACACTGGGGGATGCTTATACGCTGGAATATTGGGTAGGCAAGGCAAAACAGATCGAACAGATGGGAGCAGATTCCATCTGTATCAAAGATATGGCAGGATTATTACTTCCATATGAAGCTTCTGTACTGGTCAAAGCATTAAAAGAGAATACAAATCTGCCGGTTGAACTGCATACCCATTATACGTCAGGTGTGGCTTCCATGACCTATCTGAAAGCAGTAGAAGCAGGGGTAGATATCATTGACTGTGCAATCTCGCCGTTTGCACTGGGTACTTCCCAGCCGGCGACAGAAGTTATGGTAGAAACGTTCCGGGGTACACCATATGATACCGGATATGATCAGAAGAAACTGGCAGAGATTGCGGATTATTTCCGCCCATACCGGGATGAATGTCTGCAGAACGGTCTGCTGAATCCGAAGAACCTTGGTGTGGATATCAAGACATTGCTATATCAGGTTCCGGGCGGTATGCTGTCAAACCTGACCAGCCAGTTAAAAGAGCAGAACGCAGAAGACAAATTTTATGATGTACTGGAAGAAGTACCACGCGTACGAAAAGATCTCGGTGAGGTACCGCTTGTTACACCGTCTTCTCAGATCGTCGGCACACAGGCAGTCTTTAATGTACTGTTTGGCAAACGTTATATGATGGTTACAAAAGAGACAAAGGATCTGCTTGCCGGAAAATACGGTGCAACCGTCAAACCGGTGGATCCGGAGCTGAAAAAAAAGGTATTGCAGGGAGAAGAGGGCATTACCTGCCGACCGGCAGACCTTTTAGACAATGAGCTGGATAAATTGCAGGAAGAAGTACAGGAATATAAGGAAAAAGACGAGGATGTATTAAGTTATGCGTTGTTCCCACAGGTTGCAATGGACTTTTTCAAAAAACGTGAGAAGAAAAAAGGACCTGTCCAGAAACCGGTTCTGGATTTTGAGATTGACAATCAGGTGGAAGAGGATGTAGTACCTGTGCTGTTGTCAGCAGTGGCGCATACGATAGAAAGGGGATAATTATGGATTATCAGAAAATGTATCAGGAAAAACTGGTATCACCGGAGCGGATTGTAGCTTTTGTGGAAAACGGATGGAGCTGTGCTGCTGATATTGCGGCTGCGATACCGGGAAAAATTTTTGCGGCGCTTGGAAAACGGGCAAAAGCAGGAGAAATCAGAGAAGTGCGGTTACATACCCTGCTGGATCTGCAGGCTTATGATGTGTTTTCCACAGATGCAGCAAATGGCGTGATTCCGGTTTCCTGGTTTTCCGGTGGGGGACTGCGCAAATCCATCAATGAGGGTCGCGGAGACCTGATGCCATGCTATTATCAGGATATGCCGGGATTGTTTGAAAAATATATCGAGCTGGATGCTGTTTTCCTTCATGTGGCACCGATGGACAAGCATGGATTTTTCAGTACCGGTCTGGTCGGTTCCAATGTGGAAGCATTTTTAAAGAAGGGAAAACATATTTATCTGGAAGTAAATGAAAATATACCGCGGGCACTGCATGCTCCGATGATCCATATTTCACAGGTAGAGGCTCTGTGCGAGTCAAAAGAGCCGCTTCCGATCATGCCACCGACATCCATTGATCCGGTCAGTGAAAAAATTGGGTTACAGATTGCAGAAGAAGTGCCAAACGGTGCGACCCTGCAGCTTGGAATCGGAGCAGTACCGGATGCGGTCGGACTGGCACTGAAAGAGAAAAAAGATCTTGGTATTCATACGGAGCTGTTTACTGACAGTATGGTAGAACTGATTGAATGTGGTGCCGTATCAAATGAGAAGAAGACACTGTACAAAGGAAAAACAGTGGCAACGCTTGCTTTTGGCTCTCAGCGCATGTATGATTACATTGATGATAATCCATCGTTTATGCTTCTTCCGGTAAATGAGGTAAATAATCCATATGTGATCGCACAGCTTCCGGATTTTATTTCTGTGAATGCGGCACTGGAAGTGGATTTTTACGGTCAGGTGTGTGCGGAATCCATTGGTACAAAGCACGTATCCGGTTCCGGTGGACAGGTTGATTATGTCAGAGGCGCAACGCAGTCCAAAGGCGGAAAGAGTTTTATCGCATTTCCATCTACTGCAAAAGGCGGCACAATCAGCCGGATCAAGCCGGTATTGACCACAGGTTCTATCGTAACGACCAGCAAGAATGATGTGGATTATATTGTGACAGAGTACGGTATGGCACATTTGCGCGGAAAGACATTATCAGAGCGTGTGAAAGCCTTAATTGCGATCGCACATCCAAAATTTCGGGAAGAATTATTGTTTGAAGCGAAAAAACAGAATATATTGATCTAGTCAGGCGAAAAATGTCTCCTGTTTTTGCTGTGTAAGCGATAAGCAGGAGGCTTTTTTACTAATATATATAATATATATAATAGGAAAGAAATGGGGGAAGTTGATTATGAATCTGAATCATATAAAAAGAGTCTGTTCCGTTTATTTCAGTCCTTGCGGAAGTGTAAAACAGGTGGTTTCGACTATGGCACAGTGCGCAGGGGAACAGTTACATCTGCCAGTGGAAGAGATGGACTTTACGCTGCCGGAACATCGGCAGGGAGAATATACATTTTTTTCCGGTGATCTGGTCTTTTTCGGAACACCGGTTTATGCGGGACGTGTGCCAAATAAGATCATGCCTTATATTCGTGACAGTTTTGCAGGAAATGGCGCGTATGCTGTACCAGTCGTTGTATTCGGTAATCGGAATTTTGATGATGCGCTGGTGGAGCTTAGCCTGCTTCTGGAACAGAACGGTTTTCAGACAGCAGCAGGAGCTGCGGTGGTGTCACGACACAGTTTTTCAAAAGTGATTGCGCCGGACCGCCCAAATGAACAGGATCAGACAGACTGGAAGGAGTTTGTAGCGAAAGTGCTGCGGAAGCTGGAACAGGAACCGAACTGTGCAGGTAAAATCTCAGATCTGGTTTCGGGAACTAATCCACCGGAAAAATATTATACACCTCTTGGTATTGACGGGCAGCCTGCGAAATTTTTGAAAGCGCATCCGAAGACGGATCCTGCCTTATGCAAAAAATGTGGAATCTGTGCAGCAAACTGTCCGATGGGAACCATTCAACGGGAGGATCCGTCAGTAATCGAAGGTGTCTGTATCAAATGTCAGTCCTGTATCCGAAAATGTCCGGCACAGGCAAAATACTTTGATGATCCGGCATTTTTATCTCATAAGCAGATGCTGGAGCATAACTTTATCAGACCGGCAACGTCAGTATTTATCAGCTAAAAGATCATTGAAGGATAAAACGGTGATTTTTTTCATTTGGTGTGGCAATCATTAAGTGTAATTAAAATCAAGTAGTAGAATAAAGGAAAAATATCTGGTGAACTTTGTAGGAAAATCTGTTTTCAGATAAACTGAGAGCCAATCTTAAATATTCTAAGATATGCTGTATTGACGATAATTCCCAGTCCGTTTATAGTAAATGGTAGTTTAGGAGGCGGAAGGCAATGGACAGCAGAAAAATCCTGCAAAAAATGACATTAAAAGAGAAAATTGCACTTTGTTCCGGTCAGGATTTCTGGCATACAAAAGCGATAAAACAATATGGTATTGAGGCATTAATGATGTGTGACGGACCGCATGGGCTGCGCAAGCAGGAAGGAAAGTCGGACATGCTTGGTGTGCACAATTTCAGAGAGGCGACCTGCTTTCCAACAGCAGTAACAGCGGCGTGTACGTGGAATCCCGAGTTGATGGAGATCATGGGACAGACAATTGCGGAAGAAGCACTTGCTTATGGTGTGGATATTGTTCTGGGACCGGGTGTGAATATCAAACGTAATCCGTTGTGTGGCAGAAATTTTGAATATTTCAGTGAAGATCCATATCTGGCAGGAAAACTGGCAGAGAGCTGGCCAATAAATTATGAGAATTGTGCCACTGCAGCTTCTTATGGCAAAGAAAAGGATGCTGTTTATCGGGAAGGCATTTATGTAGGATATCGGTATTATGATAAAATGCAGTTACCGGTGAGATGGTGCTTTGGTTATGGATTATCGTACACGACATTTGCTTATTCTAACCTGAAGATACAAAAATATTTTATTTCCTGTGATATTACAAATACCGGGACAATTCCCGGAAAGGAAATCGTACAGTTATACCTATCTGCTAAAACTCCCGAAATTCACCGTCCAGTACGGGAGTTAAAAGGATTTTCCAAAATTTATTTGGAGCCGGGAGAAACAAAACAGCTACAATTTTTATTGACAGATCGTGATTTTTGTGTATATGCTGACGGATGGAAGAGTCCGAGAGGACGCTATACCATAGAGCTTGGAGCATCCGGCAGAGATATCCGTCTGTCCGAGGCGATACAGGCTGGAACGGTGGATTTTGATAAGAAATCAGATGAAGTAATACAGGCAGTTATGCAAAGAGAGCCGCATCATAAAGGAACCTACACCATGGAAGATTCTGTGGAAGAAATGCAGAAAGATGTGCGATTTATGCGCGTGGTTTATCGAGCGGCAGACTGGTTTATCCGACGTTCCCTGGGCAGAACAATCACCGATGAAAATGAGGCGCAGTACCGAATGATGCTGGCTTCTTCTATGGGAAGTCCGATGCGCACCATGATGATCTGTGGCGGAATCCGAGGCGGTCTGCTTCCGGGAGTACTGGACCTTGCAAATGGACATGTGCTGTGTGGAATTGGAAAAATGTGCGGCATTGTGAAAGCAAATTTTTCAGAAACAAAGGAAGCTGAAAAAACACAAAGGAATGATTCAAAGGAACGATTATCAATAGCTAAAAATATCCGAAATTAGCTTAAAAATGCAGGAAGGAAAGCAGATATGAAAGCATTTTTATTTGATGTAGACGATACACTGTATGATCAGGTAAAGCCTTTTGCCCGGACTTTTTATCGGTTGTATCCCGAACGGAAAGACATTGATATCCACAAACTTTTTGCCAGAAGCAGAGTGTATAGCGATGAGGTATTTGAAGATTCCTGTACCGGAAAAATCACCATGGAAGAAATGTACATTTACCGGGTACAGAAAGCACTGGCAGATTTTGGCATAGCGATCAGTGATGAACAGGCATTGGTTTTTCAGAAATATTACGAGGAATATCAGGGAAAAATTGAGCTGTCGGAGCAGATACAGACGATGCTGCAGACGTTAAGTGCCAAAGAAAATATACAGCTTGGCGTTATCACGAACGGACCAAATGAACACCAGTGGGATAAGGTGCGTGCGTTGGATTTACAACGATGGATTCCAGAGGAGCATGTATTTGTTTCAGGAGAGATTGGAATCAACAAGCCACAGAAAGAGATTTTTGCATATGCAGAGAAACGGATGAATCTGGCTGCAGAGGATGCTTATTTTATCGGCGACTCCCCGGAGACAGATATAGCAGGCGCAAAAAATGCCGGCTGGCATTCCATCTGGTTTAACCGGAGAAGAAAACCGACGATAGTTGGATTGGAGCCGGAGCATACGGTAATGAGCGAAGAAGCGCTTGCAGTATTACTGAAAACACTTTATTGAAAATTTTGGGTAAATTTTTAGTCGAATTTAATCAAAATTTGTTAAAAAATGAACGTTTGAGAGGTAAAATAATCTCTGTAAGAAATAATTAAGGAGGGAAAATGGTATGAAATTTTTCATTGATACCGCAAATGTAGAAGATATTCGTAAAGCAAATGATATGGGTGTAATTAGTGGTGTTACAACAAACCCGTCACTGATCGCAAAAGAGGGTCGTGATTTTAACGAAGTAATCAAAGAGATCACCTCTATTGTTGACGGACCAATTTCCGGTGAAGTAAAAGCAACAACTGTAGATGCAGAGGGCATGATCAAAGAAGGACGTGAGATTGCAGCTATTCATCCAAACATGGTTGTAAAAATTCCGATGACAGTAGAAGGTCTGAAAGCAGTAAAAGTACTGTCCGCAGAGGGAATCAAAACAAACGTAACACTGATCTTTACCGCAAATCAGGCACTTTTGGCAGCAGAGGCAGGTGCTACCTATGTATCTCCGTTCCTGGGCAGGCTGGATGATATCAGCCAGCCAGGTATTGATCTGATCAACACGATCTCAGAAATCTTCTCTATCTATGGTTATGAGACAGAGATCATTGCTGCTTCTGTAAGAAATCCGATTCATGTAACAGACTGTGCACTGGCAGGTGCTGACATCGCAACTGTTCCGTATAAAGTTATTGAGCAGATGACAAAACACCCGCTGACCGATCAGGGAATCGAGAAATTCCAGGCAGATTACAAAGCGGTATTTGGAGAATAAGATAAATAAAAACAGAAACATCAACCATCAAATACGTTGTTTATGTAAAGAAGAATCGGAAGTCTGGTCGCTTCCGGTTCTTTTTTTGACAGAAAATTTATTTCTCAGAAAACAATGCATTTTATCATAGAAAAAAGACAGACACAGGAAAAGCTGCCCTGACATAAAATAATAGAAAGGCCGCATCTGGAGGTGCCGATTTGAAATCATTTCAATCGCCGCTGAGTACGTTGGAAGAAAGGCAGTATCTGGAGGAGTTGAAAAACGGAAGTGAGCAGGCCAAATCGGTATTAATTGAGCGAAATCTGCGGCTTGTGGCACACATTGCACGAAAATATCAGGGAGCACAGGAAGATATGGAAGATCTGATTTCTATCGGAACCATCGGACTGATCAAAGCCGTATCAACCTACAACATGGAAAAAGGCAGCCGTCTGGGAACCTACGCTGCCCGCTGTATTGAAAATGAATTGCTGATGTATTTTCGCAGTAAAAAGAAAACTGCCAGGGATGTGTCTCTCTATGAGCCTATCGGAACGGACAAAGAGGGTAATCAGATCAAATTGCTGGATATTGTGGAAAGTGGGGAACCGGAGCTGTGGGAGCGTGTCGTAGAAAAGAAAAATATTCTGAGGTTATACGAATTGCTGCCGAAGGTGCTGGATGAGCGGGAAAGCTGGATCATCCGAAAGCGGTATGGGTTGTATAATACAAAGCCTGCGACGCAGCGGGAGATTGCCAAAAGCCTTGGAATTTCCAGATCCTATGTCAGCCGGATCGAGAAGAAAGCACTGGAAAAACTGCGACAGGAGTTTGTGGAATAAAATAATGAAAAATATCGTTTGAATATAGACAGATTTAGATAGATATGCTACAGTAAACCTGTCTTTTATCTTACTTTTTACTTTTTTCGGCAATCGCCGGATTTTTCCGTATACGAAAAGAGGAAAAATGAATATATGTATAGCGTAATTAAAACAGCGGTAGTCTGTGGGTTTGAATCGCTTCCGGTTCAGGTAGAAACGGATGTCAGTGACGGTATGCCTTCCTTTGATATGGTGGGATTTTTGACCTCCGAGGTAAAGGAAGCCAGAGAGCGGGTGCGCACGGCCCTGAAAAATGCGGGATTTCGTCTGCAGGCAAAGAAGATTACCATCAATCTGACACCTGCAGATGTGCGAAAATCAGGTACCGGGTGTGATCTGCCCATGGCAGCGTCCGTTCTGGCAGCATTTGGATTTTTGGATGAGCATATTTTAAGTAATTATCTGCTGCTTGGAGAAGTTGGATTAAACGGCAGCATTTTACCGACCAAGGGTGTGTTGTCGGCGGCAGTATTAGCGCAGAAAGAAGGCATGCAGGGCATTGTGGTGCCGTGGGAAAATGCCCGGGAAGCTGCAATTTTGGATACCGTAAAAGTGATCCCGGTAAAAAATTTGAAAGAGTTTGTGCAGATTTGTCAGCAGGAGCTTCCGGAAACCTGTTTTTATCGGGAACAGCAGGAAATCTGGAAGACAGAATATGATGTGGATTTTTCGGAATTGCGGGGGCAGCCGATGCTGCGCCGTGCCTGTGAGATTGCCGTCAGCGGCATGCACAATTTATTAATGATGGGACCGCCGGGTTCCGGAAAGACCATGGCAGCGAAGCGGATTCCATCGATTTTACCGGAATTGAGCCGGGAGGAAAAGCTGGAACTGTCCCAGATTTATTCACTTTGTGGTCTGCTGGATCAGGAGCGTATTATTCAGAACGAACGACCATTTCGCAGTCCGCACCATACGGTGACTGCGCAGGCTCTGGTAGGCGGTGGTAAGCAGCCGCATCCCGGAGAAATCAGTCTGGCGCATCATGGTATTTTATTCTTGGATGAACTGGCGGAGTTTAAGCCTGGGATTTTGGATGTATTGCGTGAACCGCTGGAGGAAAAGAAAGTCCATATCTCCCGGGTGGGAGGAAGTTTTGTGTATCCGGCGGATTTTATGCTGGTAGCATCGACGAACCCATGCCCTTGTGGATTTTACCCTAATTTAGAGCGTTGTAATTGCAGACCTCAGGCGATTAAAAATTATATCAGCCGTATTTCGCAGGCATTCTTAAATCGTATTGATCTGTGTGTGGAAACAGAGGAAGTCCGGTATACAACCATGGTGGATGTGCGAGAGGAAGAAAGCAGTGCGGTGATCCGTGCCCGAGTGGAGCAGGTGCATGAGATTCAACGGGAACGGTTCAAGGGAAGAAAGTATCGCTTTAACAGTCAGATGAATATGGAAGATCTGGAAACATTCTGCGTATTGGATGAGGAGTCTGCGGAGCGGATGCAGGACAAATATGAGGAATATCATTTAAGTGCCCGTACGTATGGAAAAATCCTGAAAACTGCCCGTACCATTGCAGATATGGATGGAGCGGAAAATATTGAGTGGGGACATCTGGAAGAAGCATTCTTTTTCCGAAATCCTGACAAGAATTACTGGAGGAGGGATTAAGTATGTGTGATTTAAAGTATGACCTCTGGCTGGCCTCTCTGACGAATATTAACAGCGGCAAACGAATTCAAGTTCGTGAACTATGTGGGAGCGCTCAAGCTGTCTATGAACTCCGGGAAGAAACCTTAAAAAACATGAATCTTTTTACCGACAATGAATTAAAGCATTTGTTAGAAAGCCGTAAAAAAGACCTGAACCGCGCCTGGGAGCGTTTCCTGGGACAAAGCATCCAGATGTTTCCCATTGGAAGCAGACAATATCCACAATGCTTAAAAGACATTGCACAGCCGCCCTACGCGATTTTTTGCAATGGTTCCATGCCGGATGCCAGAAAAAGTGTTGGTATCGTAGGAGCCCGCATGTGCTCAGAGTACGGAAGAAGCATTGCCACAAAACTTGGCAAAATGCTGGCGGAAAAAGATGTGCAGGTGATCAGCGGCATGGCGCTTGGCATAGACAGTGCCTCCCATGCGGGCGCTTTGCAGGGAAAAGGCAGTACCTTTGCCGTCCTTGGATGCGGTTGTGATATTTGTTATCCGAAAAACGCACACAATTTATATGAAAATATCCAGACTTCCGGTGGTGGTATTCTTTCGGAGTATCCGCCGGGAACAGAACCACTGCCATATCGATTTCCGGAGCGCAATCGCATCATCAGTGCTCTGTCGGACTGTCTGGTGGTCGTGGAAGCGAAGAAAAAGAGCGGTTCCCTGATCACGGCAGATGCGGCGCTGGAACAGGGCAAAGATGTGTATGCGGTGCCGGGGCGATTCGGAGATGCGTTAAGCGAAGGCTGTAATGCCCTGATCGGTCAGGGTGCAGGAATCATCTATGATTTGGATGTTTTTTTGCAAAATCTTGGATATTTGCCCGAAAAAAACGCAGAAACGACAAAAATAAAAAATATTTCTCTTGATAAAAGCGAACAGTTGGTGTATGGTTGTCTTGGTTTACACAGCCGATATATTAACTATATTATAGAAGAAACAGGTTTAGATCTGTTCACGGTATTGCGTAGTTTAGACAAACTGAAGCGATGTGGATTGGTGCAGGAAACCTTTCAAAATTATTTTTGTAAACGCATATAAAATGGTTCAGAACCGTATTTTGAACGCAGGTCGCAAAGCGAGTGCATTCATGAGCGAGTAGCGAAAGCGGATTGCGAATGTCCGTTTCATAGAGTATCATGGGTATTTTTATAAAAATACCCATGATAAAAGTATGGTTTTTGAACATTTGAAAATAAGTATAAGAACATAGAGGTTAAGAGGAATAAGTATGGCGAAGTATTTAGTAATCGTGGAGTCTCCGGCAAAGGTTAAGACAATAAAGAAATTTCTTGGAAAAAATTACGAGGTAGCAGCATCCAACGGACATGTGCGTGATTTGCCGAAAAGTCAGCTCGGATTTGATGTGGAGAATGACTTTGAACCGAAATATATTACCATCCGTGGAAAAGGAGATATTCTGGCAAATCTGCGAAAAGAAGTGAAAAAGGCAGATAAAGTGTATCTCGCAACTGACCCGGACCGTGAGGGTGAGGCAATTTCCTGGCATCTGGCCACTGCATTAAAATTGGGGGATAAAGATGCGAAACGTATTACTTTCAATGAGATTACAAAAAACGCGGTGAAAGCTTCCCTGAAGAATCCACGTGAGATAGACATGAATCTGGTAGATGCACAGCAGGCACGCCGTGTGTTGGACCGTATGGTAGGTTACAAGATCAGTCCGGTACTCTGGGCGAAAGTAAAACGTGGTTTGAGTGCAGGTCGTGTACAGTCTGTGGCACTGCGTATCATCTGTGACCGTGAGGATGAGATCAATGCCTTCATCCCGGAAGAATACTGGACCATTGATGCGGTATTAAACGTAAAAGGTGAGAAAAAACCGCTGGTTGCGAAGTTTTATGGCGATGAAAATGGCAAGATCCAGATTCACAATCAGGCAGAACTGGATACAATTTTAAAAGATATCGAGTCATCGGAATATAAAGTGCTGGAAGTGAGAAAAGGTGAGCGTACGAAAAAACCGCCACTTCCGTTTCGGACAAGTACTTTGCAGCAGGAAGCAAGTAAACATCTGAATTTTTCCACTCAGAAAACTATGCGTCTGGCGCAGCAGTTATACGAAGGTGTGGATATCAAAGGCAGCGGAACCGTTGGTCTGATCACATACCTGCGTACCGATTCCACCCGTGTGTCTGAGGAAGCAGAGGCAGCGGCAGCAGAGTATATTGGTACAAACTACGGTGCTGATTATGTGGGGGGAAGTGCTGATGTGAAGAAGAATACTGCGAAGATCCAGGACGCGCACGAGGCTATTCGTCCGACAGATCTGAACCGTTCTCCGGCTATGGTAAAAGAATCCTTAAGCCGTGATCTGTTCCGTTTGTATCAGCTGATCTGGAACCGTTTTGCAGCAAGCTGTATGACACCGGCCGTTTATGAGACTACATCCGTTACCATCGGTGCCGGAAAATATCGTTTCCACGTATCTGCATCCAAGGTGAAATTTGACGGTTTCATGTCTGTATATACTTTAGATGAGGAAAAAGCAGACCGCGTATTTTTATCCAAATCACTGGATGAGACTTCAGAACTGACCAAAGAAGAAATCGAGCCGAAGCAGCATTTTACACAGCCGCCGGCACACTTTACCGAGGCTTCTCTTGTAAAGACACTGGAGGAACTTGGCATCGGACGTCCGAGTACCTATGCTCCGACCATTACAACAATCCTTGGCAGAAGATATATCGTAAAAGAAAATAAAAACCTCTATGTATCCGAACTTGGAGAGGTTGTCAATAATATTATGAAGGAAGCTTTTCCAGAAATCGTGGATGAACGCTTCACCGCAAATATGGAGTCACTGCTGGATAAAGTCGAGGAAGGCACCGTAGACTGGAAGATGATCATTCGAAACTTCTATCCAGATCTGGATGCGGCAGTAAAAGCGGCAGAAGCAGAACTGGAAAAAGTAAAGATTGAGGATGAAGTAACCGATGTTGTCTGCGAACAGTGCGGACGCCACATGGTCATCAAATATGGACCGCACGGCAGATTCCTTGCCTGCCCGGGCTTTCCAGATTGCCGTAACACAAAACCATATTTTGAAAAAATCGGTGTAGCCTGCCCGAAATGCGGTAAAGATATCGTTCTGAAGAAAACGAAAAAAGGCAGAAAATATTACGGATGCGAGAACAATCCGGACTGTGATTTCATGTCATGGCAGAAACCATCTAAAGTTCCGTGCCCGCAGTGTGGCGGTTACATGGTAGAAAAAGGAAATAAACTGGTCTGTGCAGATGAGCAGTGCGGCTATGTCATGGAAAAACCGGAATCTTCTGAGGAATAACATACGGAATCTGTTTTTGAAGGAAAACAAATGTATAAAATGACTGAAAAAGTTGTGATTTTTAAAATTTCTTGTGAAATTTGAAAAAATCTGACAGATTTAAATGAAATTTGTTGAATTTACAGAAAAATAGTGCTAAGATATGCCTGTTAATTATCTTGGCACTATTTTTTTGCCGAAAAATCGGCGTGATTGATAAGAAAATGAAACTATTCAGAGCCAAGCAGATTTACAGAAAAATACGAAGCATGCATGAATGAGGATTTTTTCTTGTAAATCTATTTTGCGAGAAGCCAACATGAGCAAAAGGAAAGTCTGTAAAGGCGATTTTGCGAATGGCTCTGAATAGTTGAAAAAATGGAGGAAGCTATGAGCAGCGTACAGTTATTAGACAAAACACGAAAAATCGGAAAACTGCTTCATAATAACAATTCGTCTAAAGTTGTTTTTAATGACATTTGTGATGTTATGACAGATATTCTTGCATCCAACGTACTGGTAATCAGTAAAAAGGGTAAAGTTCTGGGAACGGGACTTCGTCCGGAAGTAGTTGAAATTACAGAACTTCTGGCAGATCAGGTAGGAAATTATATCGATGCATCTTTAAATGAAAGATTACTTGGGATTCTTTCTACCAAAGAGAACGTAAATCTTGAGACACTTGGATTTACCGTAAGCAATGAAAAAGGTTATGCAGCAACCATTGCACCAATCGATATTGCAGGCGAGCGTCTCGGTACTTTATTTGTATATCGCCAGAATGCACAGTTTGACATTGATGATATTATCCTTTGCGAGTACGGGACCACTGTCGTAGGACTGGAAATGATGCGTTCCGTAAATGAGGAGAATGAGGAAGAGACCAGAAAGAAACAGATTGTAAAATCTGCACTGAGCACACTTTCTTATTCTGAATTAGATGCTATTGAACATATTTTTGACGAGCTGGAAGGACGCGAGGGAATCCTTGTAGCCAGCAAGATTGCTGACCGTGTCGGCATCACACGTTCCGTTATTGTTAATGCGTTGCGTAAATTTGAGAGCGCCGGTGTTATTGAATCCCGTTCCTCAGGAATGAAAGGAACCTACATCAAAGTATTAAATGATGCAGTGTTCGAAGAATTAGACAATCTCAAGGCAAAAAATGACTAAAAATATCTTGAAGCGTACATGTAAGTATGCTATACTAAATCGGTCTGAGAAAAGTTACAGATTTTTGTGCGCTTTTTTAAGATAAATACTATATTAATCACATATGCGGACTAACTGGGATGGTGCCCACAGGGTAAACCGGCGGGTGAGATGCATATGGAAGAGACAAAACCATGGAGGTAAAAAATGAGCGTTATTTCAATGAAACAGTTACTGGAAGCAGGTGTACATTTCGGACACCAGACAAGAAGATGGAACCCTAAAATGGCTCCGTACATCTACACAGAGAGAAATGGTATCTACATCATCGACTTACAGAAATCTGTAGGTAAAGTTGACGAAGCTTACAATGCAGTAGCAGATATCGTTGCTGAAGGTGGTACAATTCTTTTCGTTGGTACAAAGAAACAGGCACAGGATGCTATCCAGGCAGAAGCTGAGCGTTGTGGAATGTACTATGTAAACGAGAGATGGTTAGGTGGTATGCTCACAAACTTCAAAACAATCCAGAGCCGTATCGCAAGACTGAAAGCAATCGAGAAAATGTCTGAGGACGGAACATTTGATGTTCTGCCGAAAAAAGAAGTTATCAACCTCAAAAAAGAGTGGGATAAACTTGAGAAAAACCTTGGCGGTATTAAAGAGATGGACAGAATCCCGGATGCAATCTTCGTTGTAGATCCGAAAAAAGAGAGAATTTGTGTTCAGGAAGCACACACACTGGGAATTCCGCTGATTGGTATTGCTGATACAAACTGTGATCCGGAAGAGTTAGATTACGTAATTCCGGGTAACGATGATGCTATCAGAGCCGTAAAACTGATCGTTTCCAAAATGGCAGACGCTGTTATCGAAGCAAAACAGGGTACTGTAGAGGCTGACGAGGAAGTTTTCGAAGAGGCTGAAGGAACAGAGGAGTAATCTGTAGATTTGCGGGAAACCGCATCACTATGAATGAAATCGGAGGAATAAAACCATGGCAATTACAGCATCAATGGTAAAAGAATTAAGAGAGATGACCGGTGCAGGTATGATGGACTGCAAGAAAGCTCTTACAGAGACAAATGGTGATATGGACGCAGCTGTTGAGTTCTTAAGAAAGAACGGACAGGCAAAAGCTGAGAAAAAAGCTGGACGTATCGCAGCAGAAGGTCTTGTACGCATCGCTATGGATGGCGACAACACAGCAGCAATCGTAGAGGTTAACTCTGAGACAGATTTCGTTGCTAAAAACGAGACATTCCAGCAGTATGTAGAGGCAGTCGCAGCTCAGGCAGTTGCATCTGATGCAGCTGATATGGATGCATTTATGGCAGAGACATGGAATGCAGATTCTTCCAAAACTGTAAAAGATGCTCTCGTAGAGAAAATCGCAGTTATCGGTGAGAACCTGAACATTCGTAGATTCCAGAAAGAGACACAGGAGAACGGATGCATCGTATCTTATATCCACGGTGGCGGACGTATCGGTGTCCTTGTAAAAGCTGAGACAGCAGTTGTTAACGATGCTGTAAAAGAGGCTCTTACAAACGTAGCAATGCAGGTTGCAGCTCTTGCTCCGAAATATGTATCTTCCGAAGATGTAAGCGAAGAGTACAAAGAGCATGAGAAATCTATCCTTCTTGCTCAGGCTAAAAACGAGAACC